>SKES01000029.1_pt1 | contig 135321 bp, 123 predicted proteins | sample 4826851 | NCBI WGS metagenome assembly SKES01 (sample SAMN11008803, study PRJNA524170) | human gut metagenome | biome: Human fecal sample; material: Feces; isolation source: fecal sample from pouch patient p52 | host: Homo sapiens | place: Israel: Tel-Aviv | collected 2016-09-04 | reverse complement strand
CAACCACCCTATGATGTAATGCCACTTTAGATAGCAATATCTTTTGGGGTTAAAAGTCGGAGACGTATGTCGTTCGTACGACTGGGCAGTTACAAGCCCATGACCTTTAGGTCGTGGGTAGTTGACAATAAAAATAGGACCTCCTGAATAAATGAGAAACATGTGTACAGTCTGGACAAAATTCCAGTAGAAAAGAATATACTGTGGATATCTGTGATTAGTGAAAGAAGGACTTCTTCTGCAGTGTTTCAAAATCTTTCTTCCATTCTAAACCGGAAACACGAAATCCTAAAAATCCGTGTTTTCCTCCTGGCCTTACGACGTATACTATTTTTAACAAGTCGGATGTCCGAATGATGCGTCGGGAAATACCATACTTTTCGCAAAAAAGCCGGATGGCATGTCTTGGAGAATTTGCTTCGATATAGATGATATCAAAATGTGCCGGAATGCCAAAGTCACGTTCAATGGCACATAACTTTTCCGCATTTAATTCTACGCCAAAGGTAATTTTATATTGTTGCATGATGGCCTCCTAAGTGCATGATTTTATATAGAGGGATTCAGAGTATTCTCGTACAATCGCTTCTGCTTGAAAAATGGCAGTAATTCAATATTCATAAATTGATCAGCTCCTTAAAGTTATTATGAAAGCTGGTATGTATAAGTCTCTTCTCCAGTTTTTATAAAACCGATAGACAGAAACATTTTCTGACTCTGAGTGTTAAAAGGATAGATCTCTGCGGTAATCTGATCCATTCTTTTTTCTTTTGCAAGCTCAATCATTTTTAGGATACAGCGTCTTCCAATCCGCTTATTTTGAAAGTCTTTGCATACAACAATGCATACTTCCTGATCATTGCGGAGAGTGACATCGCCGACAAGCACTCCCTGATACTGGATATAGAAGCAGTCTCCGTGAGTGCTGAGAAATGAATACATTTTTTGCAGCCGTTCAAGGGAATAGGTACAATCAATGTTGTCAACCTGCCTGCATACATCCAGATCTTGATACCATGGAAGCGCAGTATCATAGTTTGGATAGTAAGGAATTAAAGTGATTTCGGAATCAATTATAAGAGGCTTCATAGTTACCTTCCTTTCTCGGTTATCTAATGTGTCGTAAAACTGCTTGCTTTAGCTATAGGGAGTGTCGATCAGATAGAAAAAAATAGTATGAACCATTTACATTTATCTGTTTATTGCTTTCAGTGTAAGAAACGGATACTGCATGACGCTCCAGCCACCGCGGATAGAGACTTGGAGTTCATAATCGGCATAAAAGTGGGGAGAATTTCAGAATGTCTGCCAGTTTGCACTTTGCCCCGGCGATGCGGGGATGCTTGGGAATTTCAGAAATATAATGTTTGCAGTAGCTGGAAGCCTGCTAGCGTCGATCAATATTTCGGCAGACATAAAAGCCGTACTGATTCAGAAGTGTCAGAACTGTCTTGAACCAGACAATCCCTCCGAAGAGTGCAAGGATCGTTACTCCGATGTTGATTGCACGAGATGCATTCATCATCGGGCGGATTAGTTCGATCAATGCCCAGATCGGAGCCAGAGAGAGGGCAAACAGAAGAAGGAATCCGGTGATCCCATGTTTTTGTGTGATCTTTGGAAATTCAAATCGGATCTTGCAGTTTGTACAGGAGTCCGGAAGACCGAATTTTAAATCAATTTTTCTGCCGCAGTTGGCACAGTAAAGTTCTTTTTTTGTAAACATATTTTCATTCCTCCATTGTGTCCGGTCACGGACAAAATTATATAAAAATATAATACCATTTCCATACAGGAACGTCACGAATTTTATAATAAATTTAGAAATGGCTGGTGAAAGGATCGCTACATTGACAAGTGGAGATAAAAAATTTGAAGAAGAAAAGCGAATGTAAGAAAGTCGTGAGAAGAGCTCATAGTATGAGGGACTGCTCACGGCTTTTGCATGAATGTTAAAGGTGATTTTTGTCAGTATTTTTCTTATTCTTACGATGTTTTTTGATTGCTCTGTTTCTGAGAGGAATGCCGATACCTAAAAGCAATCCAATTGCCAGAATAGTCAGATCCATAATCACACCTCACTTTTAAAATTCTTTTTTGTTCAGGATAGATTGGCTGACAAGGCATGAGACAGCCAAAGCAGTGATTGCAAGAAACAAAAAGAATAAAATATAAACATGCGGATCGATTTGTGAAAGTCTTTTTGCAAGTGGATAGAAATCTATTTTCATATATTCAGCTATTTTTGTAAAAAGGATTCCTGCCACAAATAGAAATCCCATCATGCCTAAGATAGCGATTCTTCCTTTTTCACCGCCAAATTTTAAAACGAAAGGAAGCATGATTGACAGAAGCAAAAGGATGACAGGAAGCAGAGTACATGCGGTCAGAAACATTTCCCGGAGAGTGCCTTTGGCTGTAATGAGGATGGAAAAAAAGCTGATGAGTGTTCCTAAAAATAAAGAAGCGATTCCGCAAAGGACTCCAAAAGTATATTTTTCTAACACATACTCTTTGCGTGTGATCGGCAGAGAGAACAGAAACGCATTTCCGTTGTCAAATTCGTCGTAGCTGATAGAACTCAATGAAAATAGTGAACCGACAAAACCTAAGAAGCCGATTGCAAACGAAGTTCCCGGCGATAGTGTGATCATTGCCAAAGCAATGGCGACGATAGCCAAAAAGAAATTTTTCTGTCCTTTCATTAATTTAAAATCTTTGATTAATAATCCTTTCATTATGCAGCACCTCTGATCATCATTGTGATTACTTCGTCTATAGTTCCTTTTTCAATTGCGATTTGCGGATAGTTTTCGGCGTAATACTGCTTTTGATTGGTCAGGCAGCTATATCCGTAACTTTCCTTTTTGGAGCGCAGCAGATATTGTTTATCCAGTCCGGCATATGCTTCGTCATCAACTTTAAGCAGTGCATAATCGCTTAACAATACATCGGTGTCCTCATGCAGGATGATCGTCCCCTGATGTATCATATAGAGATCATCGCAGATTGACTCCAGATCGCTGGAAATATGAGAACTGATTAAAATAGAGTTTCCTTCCTCTTTTGCCATAAAATCTCTTAAGAGTTCCAGCAATTCATCTCTGGCTATCACATCCAGTCCTGCCGTTGGCTCATCGAGAATTAACAGTTTTGCATGGTGTGAGATCGCGGTTAAAACTTTTACTTTCGCTTTCATGCCTGTTGAAAAATCCTTGATCTTTTTGTCGCATGGAAGTTGAAATTTTTCTACTTGTTCCAGGAAGAATGATTTGTCAAAATTTTTATATAAGTTTTCCATGATAGGGAGGATGTCGTTGATGGTCAAATATCCGCTGAAACCAGAATCAGAAAGGACTACTCCCAAATCTTGCTTATCTTTTGCTGTAAACTGAGCAAGTGGTTTTCCGAGGATTGTGATATCACTATGTTCATAAGAAATCAGCCCTAAAATGGCTTTAAAGGTAGTGCTTTTTCCGGCACCATTTTGACCGATCAGCCCAGTGACGTGACCTCGCTTTATTTCCAGAGAGCAGTCTAGTGAAAAGTTTTCATAGCTTTTTTTTAAGTGTTCAATTTTTAACATAGTTATCCCTCCAAAATCAGTTCAAATAAGCTTTTGATATCTTCATCGCGGATGCCGTAACGCCTGCCTTTTTGAATGGCCTGCTCTAAGTCAGCCTCTAATTCTTTTTTTTGTTCTTCCAGTAAAAGTTCCGGATTTGTTGCGGCAACGTATGTTCCTTTTCCGTGGACGGTCACTGTAAATCCTTCACTTTCTAAGTTGTCGTATGCTTTTTTTACAGTCAAAGCACTTATTTTCAATTCTTTTGCAAGTGAACGGACAGATGGAAGATTATCATTTTCTTTTAGTTTTTCATTTCGAATCAATGTTTTCACTTGTTCTACAATTTGCTCATAGATAGGTGTCATTGAAGAATGATTTATAATAATTCTCATTTTGTACCCCTTTCTTTGCAAACAGTATATAACAGATACAAACTGTTGTCAAGTGTTACACACTGTTTGTAAAGAAGAAGTTAAATTTTAAGGTGCAGAAAAGATAAAAGATGCAGAAATAGTGGGGGAATGCTATACTAAAAAGAAAGGTCAGGGGGATGGTCGTATGCAGTATATGGAACTGGCGCAGGAGATAATAAAAGAAGTAAAAAGAGTAGTGATCGGAAAGGATGAGTGTATCTGGAAGGCGCTTGCTGCGATTCTTGCAGGGGGACATATTCTGATTGAAGATATTCCGGGAGTAGGAAAGACGACATTGGCACTTGCGCTTGCAAAAAGTATGGGGCTGGACTGGAAGCGGGTACAGTTTACACCAGATATCCTTCCATCAGATCTTGTCGGATTTTCAATGTACCAGAAGGAGAGGGACCAGTTTGTTTATCAGGCGGGAGCGGTGATGTGTAACCTATTTCTTGCAGATGAACTGAATCGAACATCGCCGAAGACACAGTCGGCGCTTCTTGAAGTGATGGAGGAAGGGACAGTCACAGTAGATCAGGTCACACGGGAAGTTCCGAAGCCATTTTTTGTCATTGCGACGGAGAACCCGATGGGTTCCACCGGCACACAGATGTTGCCGGAGTCACAGTTGGATCGCTTTATGATCTGTATGACGATGGGATACCCGGATATTCGCTATGAGATTGAAATTGTAAAAGGGAATCAGAAACGGCAATCGGAACGGTTGGTGCATTCCGTGATCTCTGCATCAATGATTCAGCAGATGCAGGAATATGTGGAGGAAATTTACGTCCATGACCGTGTCTATCAGTATATCGGAAGTCTGATACAGATGACGAGGGAACATCCTATGATTGCATATGGTGTCAGCCCCAGAGGAACGATCGCTCTTGCGAAGATGGCGAAAGCGACCGCATTTTTACATGGGCGGGAATACTGTACTCCGAAAGATGTGCAAGATGTGTTTTTGGCGGTGACGGCGCATAGGATCTCTCTGAATGCAAAAGCGAGAGCGCAGAGAGTGGACAAGGAAGAGGTGCTTTGGGAAATTCTCCGTCAGGTTTCGGCTCCGCTGCCGAATCGAGGATAAAAGACCAAAGGCAGTGCGTGGAAAGGAGATACGGCAGATGAGAGGAAAAATAGTCTATGCGGGAATACTGGCAGTGACGGTATATTTGAATATGCTGTACCGTTGGGAACTTGGGAATTTTGTCCTGGCATTTGAAGGAATGTTTCTGCTTCTTTTGCTTTGTAATGCAGGAATCTCGTGGAGTGGTGTGTCGGCAGAGTGGAAGCATACGAAACTGTTTGTGGAGGAGGGGGAAGCACTACAAAGTCAGATATTTGTCAGAAATCGTCTGTGTATTCCAGTATGTAAGCTGCGGATAGATCTGAGTTATCAGTATGCGGGAGAGGAAAAGAAGAGGAAAGAAAGACTGTGGGTTGCAGTGCGTGCAAAAGAAAAGAAACAGATTGCTGTCAAACATTTGCAGAAATATTCGGGCAAAGTATGTGCAGAGTTAGTAGACTGCCGTGTATATGATGTGTTGGGAATCTGGTCATTTCGGAAACGAATGAAAAAGAAAGCAGAAATATTGATTTTTCCAAAGACATATCCGATTGTGACGGAGGTAACTGTTCAAACAAGTAATTTTTCTCTGGAAGGTGAGCGATTTTCAGAAGAGGTGAGCGGCGATGATCCGTCGGAACTTTTTGCATTGCGGGACTATCAGCCGGGTGACCGGATGGCACGCATCCATTGGAAACTTAGCGCAAGGAAGGGAGAATGGTATGTGAAAGAATTTGGAAGACCTGTTGGAACAGCGGTGCTGCTTTTATTGGAACCTGTGTGGAAAGAAGGGGGACAAAGCGCCGCAGAGATCAGCAGGTATCTGCAGACAGCGGTATCACTTGTAAGAAGTCTTTTGGATGCGGGATGCAGCCATGTAGTGAGCTGGATCATGGAGAATGGGGAACTAGAGCGGGCGAGGATTTTTACAGAAGAAGATGTTTATTTGTTTGCAATCCGATTTCTTGAAACATGGGGAGCAGGAAAATCGTCACAAGAGAGCCTTACAGAAAGTTACAGGAGCATTTATCCACAGGAGTTGTATCATACGATACTTTCCTGGCGAGGAGAAGGCGGTTTTTTCAAAAATGAGGAACAGATTTTTGCAGGTCATCTGATAGAAAGTCAGGAGTGGCTAAGACAGTGTGTGTTGGAAGTATGAGGGAGGGGTGCAAGATGGAAACAGCGTGGAGTGTGTTCTATGGAGCAGTAGGGACGCTTGGCATGTTGCATGGAATCGCAGATGCGTTTCAGATTCCATATGATCAAAAAATGATTTTCATCTGGATTGTACTCTCCTCTGTGATCTGGGGCATTGCGTTTGGCTGGAAACGGCACAGAAAATATCTGTTTCCAGCGGCAGTGGGACTGTTTGTATGGATCGGACTTTGGAGATGGAAGGAAATCTGTGAGGGGATTTGTCGCAGTATGGAGCGAATGACGGAAGCGATCAATGCGTATTATCAGTTCTCATGGGATACTGTGCAGTATGTGAAGACAGGGGGAATTTCTACCGAGCAGACGGCAATCCTTGTGGCGGGAGTCTTTGTGAGTGGTCTTCTTGTTGGAGGATTTTTACAAAAGAAGGGCAGAATACTTTTGGCAGTGTTGTTTGCATTTGGTTTTCTCGCGCCATTCCTGGTTGGGAAAGTTCCGGAAAATCGTACGGTGTGGGAGTTGCTGATAGGAATCATGGGACTTCTGGCAATGCAGACTGCGCTGCCGGGAAAACAAAGGAAGATAAAATTTTTCGGAACGGCAAACGGAATGCTGATCGGAATCGCAGCGCTTGCATTTGTGGGAGGTGCGTGTATTCTGGAACCGTTGTTACAAACAATTTTTCCGCCGGACAGTCCAAAACAAAAACTCGTATTAGAAGAACTGTGGCAGGATATCCGAAGAAGTACCAGAGAGAATGTGAGGACAGATATTGCAGCAGGAGGTATTGGAAATGGAGACTTATCTGTGGCGGATCGGCTGGAACCGGGAAAAGAGCCCCAGCTGAAAGTGACAGTCGGGGAAAAACCACAGACGGATCTGTATTTGTATGGATATATTGGAGCAGATTACAATAGAAAACAGTGGGAAAGAATGGAGAGCAGTGCGAGAGATCAGCTTGGAAGGCGAGAGGCACTGGAAGAGAGAAAAGGGGATGTCTATCGCTGGCTGAAGAAAAAGAAGGATGAAAAAAAACTATCTGTGGAGTATGAGGATACAGAGAAGGCATATGAATATCTTCCATATGGAAGCAAGATCAGAAATGAGCAGGAAGTATGGGGAGATACCTATGTGAAAGGAACCGGGAAAACGACGTATACGACTTCTTTTTGCGAACTATCAGAGGCTGACTGGCAGGAACGCACCGGAAAAAAGTGTGAGGAGATTCTTAGAAAAACGTCAGAGTATGATTTGTTTGTCAGCAAACAGTATCTTAAGATCGATGCAGAACAAAAGAAAAAACTGCAGCAGATCCCACTGGAGGGTGAAACTCTCTTTGAAATTTCAGCAGCGATGGAGCAATGGCTGGGCGCGCATACAAGTTATAGTCTGTCACCGGGAAAGGTTCCGTGGGGAAAAGAATATGTAGAATATTTTCTGTTTGAGAACAAAAAAGGATATTGTGCGCATTATGCGACGGCGGCAACATTACTCTTCCGCAGTCATGATATTCCGGCGCGATTTGTTTCCGGATACCTGATAGGTAAGGAGCAGTGGAAAACTTCCGATGATGGAACTTATCAGGTGACTGTAACCGGGGCAGATGCCCATGCATGGACAGAAATTTACACGGGTGACGGAATCTGGATCCCAGTGGAACTGACACCAACTTACGGAAGAGACGATACATCAAAAGCGCACGGGACAGATTTGGCAAATGTTTCCCCGGAAGTATCTGGTGAGGATTCGCAGAGAGTCAGTTCTGACAGCCAGATGGCAGAATCCAATATTCCAAAAGAACATGAGACCGGGACAAAAGAAGCGAATGATAAAAATGTGGAAAATCAGCAGCAAGGTACAGAAAAAAATGCTGCAACAAATGTGGATGTAGAAAAAGAAGACAATGGAACGAAGAGTAATTTGTTGATAAAACGAATAAAACAGCTTCTGTTGTTTATACTGATGAGTATCATAAGTTTTGGCGCATGGCGCTTTTACAAGGTGCAGCAGCGCCAGGGGATATTTGCAAAGAACAGAAATGAGAAAGCACAGAAGATCTTTTTCAGTCTCTATGAAGTACTCCGGTTTGCCGGGATGGCAGAGAATGACTGCCTCGGGGATGAATTCGGGCAGGAGGCGAAAAAAGTCTGTGATAAAATGGAAGTGCAGATAAAAGCGGCACAGCAGACAGCGCTTAAAGCGTGGTATAGCGGGGACACCATTTCTGCTAAAGAAGAAAGAGAACTCTGCAGAACATATCGGAACGTGTGCAGATTGATTGCGGAAAAATTGACTTTCCGGGAAAAGATTTTGTTTTATTTTACAAAATGTTTTTTGTAAAAGGTACTTTTTGTAAAAACAAAATGAAAACTGAAAAAAATCTAAGTAAGAAGCAGTTGAAATCTTGAAAGACATCATGTATAACCTGTCTTTTGGAGTTGAATTAAAAAAATAGTGCTAAGCCATAGGCTAAAACCTGTGACTTAGCATTTTATTTATGTCTTCATTCCCAAGAAAATAAGAAGTGAGTGGCAAATCCGTTTGAGCAGTTAAATCTTTGATAAACGAAGAACTTCGAGTTAAGTTTATATATTTCCGGTCAGAGATTTTGACAACTCTGAAATCACGTATAAAATCAAAAATCTCTTCTGTGCCATATTCATCTTTTAAAACATGTATTTGAAATAACCTTGTCAGAAGCACTGAAAGATAGCATATAAGGAAATGGCCGGTTATTGTTTCCTGCTTTTGCATAAAAACAGGTCTTGCGTCAAGTTGGGATTTCATAATCCGGAAAGATTCCTCGATTCTCCAAAGATTATGATATGCGGCATAAATCTCTGATGCAGTCATTCGGATCTCAGATGTTACAATCATGTTATACCCGGCTAGTTTTTTCGCATTCTCGATTGCTTTCTCGTTTATTTCGACTTTCACTTTCCCGGTTGTTTTTTCACCTTTTTTATCAGTGGAAATAAAAGTAACATATTTTGAGCTGTCTCCATATTCAGATTTCTTTGCCTCGCATGTCCTGAGTTTTTTTGCTTTTTCTACCTGCCTGTTGATTTCGATTTTTTGCTTTTCGGCTAGTTTAGGATTGAATGTTACAACACGTTTTTCGGTTAGTTTTAATGTTTTTCTGTGTCCATTTTTATCCGTATAGTTATAATTGAAATCATCAACACAATCTTTGATACGGTAAAGAACCTCCCCTGTTTTGTTTTTGACATCTACATAATCATTTTCAAGAAGAACCCAGATTTTTTCTGTATCCGGGAGCATTTTTACGGATTTGGAGAAAATATATCCGTCGCCGGCTTTCAGGGCATGCAGGATATTTTCAAAACAGTTCAAGCCTTTGTCAGCTACTTGAATGGTTCTTCCAGATATATGATTGCGCTGCTTCAAATCATCTATAATATCCCGCATTACAGGCTTTTCACTTTCATTTCCGGGATACATTTTCATACCAATAGGTATCTGGTTTGCGTCAAGAAGCAGTCCCATGCCAACGATGGGTTCTTTTTTATTTTCTTTCGATGGTCCTTTCAGTCTGAAATCATCTTCCCGGTCAATCTCAAAATAGAAATTTGTGCAATCAAAGAAATTGTGTGAAGTATCAAAAGGATATTTTAAAGCCACTTGATGATTAAAAATTTCGATAATCTTTTCGTATTCAGAGCCGATGTATCCAAGGCCGGAATAGAGCTGGTCAAGGGAAAAATCATATTTTTCGAATAGTTTTGGAATTACCTCGATATATGTTTTTAATTTTGAGCAGGGATGGACAACTCTTGCATAAACAAGAGCAGACATCATATCAAAGATGTTGAAGCGGAAACCGGTAGCAGTCTGCATAAGATCAATATAATTTTTGCATCGCAGGGAATCGCACAGGTTTTTCAAAGGGAAATATCCAAGAAGCTTTTCGGGAGACTCCTCTGATATTTGGCGTGCTTTTTCATCTTGTTTCTTTTTTTTGAGTTCCTGATTCAGTTTTTGAACTTCATCTTTATAAAAAGCAATCGGATCATCCATGCCTTCTGCCTGCAGTTGATGAACGTAGCCAATTGGTTTATAGGAACGGTGGGCACCACCTTTGCGTTCTGGATCATAATAGCTTTCATAGATTTGTAGATAAGTTCCTTTTTTATTGTTTGTTTTCTTTAAAAAGTATGCCATAAAATCACCCTCTTATAGTATAGCACTATAACACTATTTAGTAAAGGCGCAAAAAAGTTTTTTGTCAAGTTTTTTACCAGCAAAAAAAGCCAGCATTTATGCCAGCTAATGAGAATCTATATGAAAAAAAGTCCAAAATAATATAGTGCTAAATCCTAAAGACGGGTTTGTAAAAGGTACTTTTTGTAAAAACAAAATGAAAACTGAAAAAAATCTAAGTAAGAAGCAGTTGAAATCTTGAAAGACATCATGTATAATGTACCTAGAACAAAAGAGAAATACCTGGGATGTTCGACAATTCTGTTATTTTGAACCTACAATACTTTAAACGGGATTCTTATATCTCTGTAATATGTCAGGCCACCGATCGAAGCAGTGGAAGACAGAAAAGCAGATGCGGTTGCCCACCTAGCGGAATGCTAGGAGTCAAAAGACAGAAAACGGCACCTCCGGGGAAAGCTTACAAAAGAGAAAGGCAGTCGTGAAAGCGGCTGCCATTTTTGTATGAGAAAGAGTGAAAATAAAGATGAAATGGATAGAAAAATATAAATATCATATGTTGGCACTTCTGTTGGGGTTATCTGTTTTTGCCTGTCTGATGAAAAGTATTTCTAACAATCAGCAGAAAGAGGTGAAAAAGGACAGAAATTCAAACGTGACAGAGGAAGAAAAGAAAAGTAAGGGAAAAGGAACCGAAAAAGAAGTGGAAGATTCCGTTGTCCGTGTGGTATTAAAGACAGATGGATTTGCAAATGTGGCACATCCCGAAGCGGGATTTCAGGCAGCAGGCGGTCTGAAAATCCAAAGTGGAGATGAAGTGCGCGAGAGCGCTCCAGGAGAAGTGGTCACAATCTGTCCGGATGATGCAATGTTTGCAAAGGGAACGATACATATTGAGCCGAAAGAAGAAGGAGATTTGATCGCGGTTGTCACATTGAACCGAGGATGCGGTGTTCCAAATTATCGTGGGAAAATCGAATTGTTTCAGACAGCGGAAGGAGTTGTGATCGTCAATGAACTCTCAATGGAACAGTACTTATATGGGGTTGTGCCGTCAGAAATGCCTGCATCCTATGAGCCGGAAGCGTTGAAAGTGCAGGCGGTCTGTGCGCGCAGCTACGCATATAAGCAGACACAGGGGTTTGGCTATCCGGAATATCAGGCACATATTGATGACAGCACTGCCTTCCAGGTATATGGCAATTCTGGAGAGCAGGCGAGCACAAACCGAGCGGTGGATGAGACAAGAGGACAAAAATTATGGTATCAAGATCAAGTGATCACGGCTTATTATTTTTCTACCTCCTGCGGAAAGACGACAACGGCGGAGGCGTGGGGAAATGCTTCGCCGGAGAAAGGGTATCTACAGAGTGCAGAGATCAAAGATGCAGAGCGCGATTACGAAGCAGACCTTCCATGGTATCGATGGCGGGCGGTCATTCCGACAAATGTACTGACAAATATGATCAATCTAAATACACAGACCAATATCGGAAATGTAACTTCGATGGAAGTGACAAAATACGGTCCCGGTGGTGTGGCACAGCAGATTGTGGTGACTGGGGAGTTGGGAAGTGTGACCGTTGATACGGAAAATAAGATACGGACGGCGCTTGGCGGAAATGGGTATACGATTGAGAAGCAGGATGGGACAGTGATAGATAGTATGGCACTGCTTCCGAGTGCATTTTTTACTGTGGAGTATCAGGACGGCAATTATGTACTGGACGGTGGCGGGTTCGGACATGGCATCGGAATGAGCCAGAATGGTGCAAACGAGATGGCAAAAAAAGGAAAGAATTATCTCGAGATTCTGACAACATTTTATCACGATGTAGAAGTACGGTGAAATTTACGAAAAGCAAACCAGCCGGTATTCAGGATACTATATCACAGTGCCATATAAAAATACAGACTGTATAAAAAACAGATTGCATTTTGAGAGAAAAGCATGGTAAGATTGTGTGTTAGAAAAAATAAGGAGAAGTCCGATGAAAGAAACGATAATGAAAAAATACCGGTTATTGAACCGGATTATGAATAGGATTTCAGAGAATCATACAGGTGCATATGCTGCACAGTCAGCCTTTTTTATAGTGCTGTCAATGATTCCTTTTATCATGCTGCTTCTTGCTCTGGTACAGTATACACCAGTGACGAAAGCAGACGTTATACGTGCGGTGACGCATGTACTTCCGAAGACCATCTACCCGATGATTGTTTCTATTGTCAATCAGGTGTACAATCAATCTCAGGCGATGATCTCTCTGACTGGGCTTGTAGCAATCTGGTCTGCAGGAAGAGGAGTTCTTGCAATGAGTGCGGGGCTTAACAGTGTCTATGGAAGTAAGGAAACGAGAAATTATATTTACCTGCGCCTGCGTGCAGCATTTTACACAGTACTATTTATTATTGCGATCGTGCTTTCCCTTGTTATACTTGGTTTTGGTGATCGGTTGAGCATTTTTATTGTCAATCACTATCCTTTTATGAAGGGAATCATAGATCTGATCATCAATATCCGTGCAGTGGCATCGATTGTAGTATTGACGGTGTTTTCTATGACAATCTATCATTTTCTTCCAAATAAGAAAACAAAATTTATCAGACAGTTTCCGGGAGCATTTCTGACTGCAATCGGATGGGCGGCAGCTTCTTATATCTTTTCAGCATACGTCAATATTTTTACCGGATTTTCTACGATGTATGGAAGTATGACGACAATCATGCTGATCATGCTTTGGCTGTATGCATGTATGTATATTATGCTGCTTGGCGGCGAAGTAAACGAGATGCTTGCAGAAGATTTTTTCACATCTATGTAGGAAGATGGCAGATACAGTGGAAAAAAGCCAATACATTTGTTAAACTATTTTGGAGAAGAATGATTTGGGAGGGATACATATATGTGCTTTATTTGTGAAAGAATTCAGAGGATAAAAGAAGGGACAAATCCATATTTTGTAAAAGAACTGGAAACGGGATATGTTGTGCTTGGGGATAATCAACATTTTAAGGGCTATACATTATTTTTATGCAAAGAACATCAGACAGAGTTGTTTACATTAGATCATGATACCAAAATGAAATATCTGGAGGAAATGTCTATTGTGGCAGAGGCAGTAGCAAAGGCGTTTGGTGCAGAAAAAATGAATTATGAATTGCTGGGGAATGGAGATACGCATCTTCACTGGCATTTGTTTCCAAGAGTAACCGGTGATATAGAAAATTATGGAAATCATGGAAGAGGTCCTGTATGGTGGTATCCTATGGAATTGATGTACAGTGAAGAAAATATTCCTTCAGAGACAGAGTTGGAAGAAATGAAATCAAAGTTATTGCGTGAACTTGAAAGGGTGTTGTAGTGACAGGCTTTGTTATATCATAGTTTGTGAAAAGAGATTAGAACCAGAAGATTAAGATAATAGTGGGGGAATACATATGATTGCGGTATGGATTGTTGCGGTTACATTTACGCTTGTCGGGGCTTTGTACAGTTTCCCAAAATACTATAAGTTATTTACATGTAGGAGCTGTACGATCGGAAGGATTTTGGAGTCGAGAAGCGCTCTGGGAACAGATCAGAAGGGGATCACTGCCACATATGAGTATATGGTGGATGGAGTGCGGTATGAGGGCAGGACAGGATGGACAACCTTCGGAGTGTTCCGTCGAAATAGGGACTATACAGTTCACTATAATCAGAAGAAACCACAGAGATCTTATATCAGTGGCAGTGGAATTTACATTAACTGTGCACTGGGAACAATGTTTTTCCTTGTGGGGATCGGAGTATTTCTGATAGGACTCTTTCTTTTGGCAGCATTATAAAGAAGGTTGCAGGCACGTATTGCAAAGTGTATATTAGTGGATTGAAAAGGGGACTGCAAATGAAAGAATTAAGCACATTGTGTTACATGGAAAAAGACGGAAAATATCTGATGTTACATCGTACAGTAAAGGAAAATGACGTCAATCGGGATAAGTGGATCGGTGTTGGCGGGCATTTCGAGAAAAATGAAAGTCCAGAAGAGTGCCTTTTAAGAGAAGTCAAAGAAGAAACCGGGTACACACTGACTTCATGGCAGTACCGGGGAATTGTAACTTTTGTATACGGAGAAGACACGATCGAATATATGTCTCTTTTCACGGCAGACGGTTTTGAGGGGACACAGATTTCCTGTGATGAAGGGGAGCTGGAATGGGTAGAAAAAGCAGCGATTTATGACTTGAATTTGTGGGAAGGTGATAAGATTTTCCTACGGCTTCTGGAAGAAAATCGTCCGTTCTTTTCGTTAAAACTAGTCTACGATACGGATGATGTATTACAATATGTAGCTTTAGATGGAAAGCGGCTTTGGCTGTAAATCGGCAGGTATCTTGCATTCTGAGATTCTGTTTTATGAAATACCACTTGACATCACAAAAACCTATGATAAAATAATAAGTGATTCAGACAATCAAATGAGTTATTGATAAATCAAAGGCGTTGAACGTGTCAGTAGAGAACTATTTTCTAACAGAGAGAGGAAATCATCGGCTGGAAGTTTCCTTTAGTTCAGATAGGGATCGAATTTCCCACGGGAGCTGCATTTTGGAAAGGATTCCAGGTGATTGATGCCCGGAACTTAGTAGAAGATGACGTATCTGCACGTTACGCAGTCCGAGAGCCTGACTTTTATGAGCAGGAATTAGGGTGGTACCGCGATAGACCTCGTCCCTTTTTGGGACGGGGATTTTTTTATTTAGGAGGAATCAGAAAAGATGAAGGAAAAATTACAGAGCATCCAAGAAGAAGCAGTCAGACTGATCCAGGCTGCTGATGCACCGGAAAAACTGAATGATGTAAAAGTCAGATTTCTTGGGAAAAAGGGAGAGCTGACAGCAGTTTTAAAAGGGATGAAAGATGTTGCCCCGGAAGACAGACCGAAGGTTGGACAGCTTGTCAATGAGACGAGAGAGGCAATTGAACAGTTATTAGAAGAGACAAAGACAAAGATGGAAAGAGCACTTCGTGAGGAACAGTTAAAATCTGAAGTCATTGACGTGACACTGCCATCGAAGAAAAATATGGTCGGACACCGTCATCCGAATACGATCGCATTAGAAGAAGTGGAACGCATCTTTATTGGAATGGGATATGAGGTTGTGGAAGGACCGGAAGTAGAATACGATGAATACAACTTTGAGAAGTTGAATATTCCGGCAGATCATCCGGCAAAAGATGAGCAGGATACTTTCTATATCAATAAAGATATCGTACTTCGTACACAGACTTCCCCGGTACAGGCGCGTGTGATGGAAAAGGGAGAACTTCCGATCCGTATGATCGCTCCGGGACGTGTGTTCCGTTCAGATGAAGTGGATGCGACACACTCTCCGTCTTTCCACCAGATTGAAGGACTTGTGATCGACAAAAATATTTCTTTTGCAGACTTAAAAGGAACACTGGAAGTATTTGCGAAAGAATTATTCGGACCAGAGACAAAGACAAAATTCAGACCGCATCACTTCCCATTCACAGAGCCGAGCGCTGAGGTGGATGTGACATGCTTCAAATGTGGCGGAAAGGGATGTCGTTTCTGTAAAGGATCCGGTTGGATTGAGATCTTAGGATGTGGTATGGTTCATCCACATGTATTGGAGATGTGCGGAATTGATCCGGAAGAGTACAATGGATTTGCATTCGGTGTCGGTCTGGAGCGTATCGCGCTGTTAAAATATGAGATTGACGACATGCGTTTGCTCTATGAAAATGACATCCGTTTCTTAAAACAGTTCTAAAACAGATTGGAACTCATCAGAAAAAGGCGGAGAAGCATGTGCAGAGAGGAAGGCACAATTCTCCGGAAAGTCAGTTTTCAGGAAAATGGAAAAGTGAGAAAGACAGAAATATCGAAGTGAGAAAGGAATAGAAACATGAATACATCATTATCATGGATAAAAGCATATGTACCAGATCTGGATGTCACAGCGCAGGAATATACGGATGCGATGACACTTTCCGGAACAAAGGTAGAAGGATATGAAATGCTTGATGCAGATTTGGAAAAAATCGTGATTGGGCAGATTGAGAAGATCGAGAAACACCCGGATGCAGATAAACTTGTTGTATGCCAGGTAAATGTCGGATCAGAAACCGTACAGATTGTAACGGGAGCAAAAAATGTATTTGAAGGAGCAAAAATTCCGGTTGTATTGGACGGCGGACGTGTGGCGGGAAGCCATGACGGAAAGCAGGTTGCAGGTGGAATCAAGATCAAAAAAGGAAAATTGCGTGGGGTAGACAGCTTCGGTATGATGTGTTCTATCGAGGAACTTGGATCTACAAAGGACATGTATCCGGAAGCAGCAGAAAATGGAATCTACATTTTTGAGGAGGATGCTGTTGTAGGAAGCAGTGCAATCGAGGCACTTGGAAGAAATGATGTCGTATTTGAATATGAAGTGACATCAAACCGTGTGGACTGCTTTAGTGTAGTTGGAATTGCAAGAGAAGCAGCAGCTACCTTTGGAAAAGAATTCCATCCACCGGTTGTGACAGAGACTGGAAACAGTGAGGATGTCAATGATTATATTAAAGTAACTGTGGAAGATGCAGATCTCTGCCCGCGTTACTGCGCAAGAGTTGTAAAAAATGTCAAAGTGGGACCGTCTCCGAAATGGATGCAGAGAAGATTGGCATCAGTTGGAATCCGCCCGATCAACAACTTAGTTGATATCACAAACTATGTGATGGAAGAGTACGGACAGCCAATGCATGCTTATGATCTGGAAAAAATCGCAGGAAAAGAAATTGTTGTGAAGACTGCCAAGTCAGGAGAAAAGGTTGTGACATTGGATGGGCAGCAGAGAGAGTTGGATGAATCTGTTCTGATGATCTGTGATGGAGAGAAATCTGTTGGAATCGCCGGAATCATGGGCGGAGAAAATACGATGATCACAGATGATGTGCAGACTATGTTGTTCGAGGCAGCATGTTTTGATGGAACAAATATCCGTAAATCCAGCAAAAAAGTGGGACTTCGTACAGATGCGTCCGGAAAATTTGAAAAGGGATTAGATCCGAACAATGCAAAAGCTGCAATCGACCGTGCATGTCAGCTGATCGAGGAATTAGGAGCAGGAGAAGTTGTCGGAGGAACTGTGGATGTATACGGAAAAGTAAAAGAACCAGTTCGAGTTCCGTTTGATGCAGAGAAAATCAATGTGATGCTTGGAACAGACATTTCTGAGGAAGAAATGTTGGGCTATTTTGCAAAAATCGGTCTGGAATACGATGAGGATACAAAGGAAGTGATCGCACCGACCTTCCGTCATGATTTGTTCCGTCTTGCGGATCTTGCAGAAGAAGTAGCAAGATTCTATGGATATGATAATATCCCAACTACACTTCCGAAAGGAGAGGCGACAACAGGAAAACTGTCCTTCAAGTTACGTATCGAGGAAGTTGCAAGAAACATTGCAGAGTTCTGTGGATTCAGCCAGGGAATGACATATTCCTTCGAGAGTCCGAAAGTATTTGATAAATTATTGATTCCGGCAGATTCGAAACTGCGTGAAGTAGTAGAGATTATGAATCCGCTCGGAGAAGATTACAGCATTATGAGAACTACATCCTTAAATGGAATGTTAACTTCTCTCGCAACAAACTATAACCGAAGAAATAAAGATGTCCGTCTCTATGAGCTTGGAAATATTTATCTTCCGAAACAAGTTCCGGTTACAGAACTTCCGGAAGAGCGTATGCAGTTTACGCTTGGTATGTACGGAGAAGGTGATTTCTTTAGTATGAAAGGTGTTGTGGAAGAATTCTTTGAAAAGATCGGTATGCACAAGAAAGAAACATATGATCCGCATGCAGGAAAACCGTTCTTACATCCAGGACGTCAGGCAAACATCATTTACGATGGAAAAGTTGTTGGATACTTAGGAGAAGTACATCCGGATGTTGCAGATACTTATGGAATCGGAACAAGAGCATATGTGGCAGTCATTGATATGCCGGAAGTGGTAGAGCTTGCTACTTTTGACCGTAAATACGAAGGAATCGCAAAATACCCGGCAGTGACAAGAGATATTAGCATGGTAATGCCAAAAGAAATCTTAGTTGGTCAGGTGGAAGATGTAATTGAGAAAAAAGGTGGCGCTTACTTAGAGAGCTACAAATTATTTGACCTCTACGAAGGTGCGCAGATCAAAGCAGGATTTAAGTCTGTCGCATATTCTATCGTATTCCGTGCAAAAGACAAGACACTGGAAGAAGCAGATGTCACAGCGGCAATGACAAGAATCTTAAAAGCGTTAGAAGAAATGGGAATTGAATTAAGACAGTAGAAATTGGATGTTATTCTGAGAAAGTGTCTTAGAAAAATATTTTCAATAGAAATTTCATAGTGTTTCAATAGAAGGCAGAATCTGTTGCAAAATGTAATGGATTTTGCCTTTTTTTGTGTGTTTCCTGATAGGGATAAAAATTATTATAAATAAAATAAAAATGTAAAAATTGTATAACAAATCATAGTGAAAATGCATAAAAATCAAAAGAAAATATTGTGTAAAATAGCAATGCAAATGTTCTTGCTAAAGAACCTACTTTCATTATAAAATAAAAATAATTAATAAGCACAAAACAGCTAAAAATTACAAAATAGAAGAAAAAACACGTTTTGTTATTTATAAAAAATAAAAAATAACGGATAGGGGATAGCATGAAGCGGTTTTCGATAAGAGGGAAGAAATTAAATAGAAAAAAGCAAGTTGTGATAGGAGGGATTGTACTCCTACTCTTTTTTGGATTTTTTTTAATAAAGAATCTGCTCGCAATGGAATATCCATTGATTGTGGATGGGAAAGGTATTACACAGGAAGAGATACGGTTTCACAATCATGATATAGATAGGGCAATACGGTCAAGGGTCATTTTTAACTGGGCATCAAAGGAAGGACTGGCTGATGAGTTTTCTTATGAGACGTTTCAAAAGTCTTTGAAAACTGAAAATAAAGAAAGGAAAGAGATAAAGCAGAAAGGAGAACCTTTATATGGTCCGGTAGAGTTTACGCCAATGCAATATTATAAGCGGCAACTCGGAGAGTATGAAAGAAGATTAAAGGACCACATGATGAAACGTGTTGAGAAAAAAGAGTTGTATGAATTTTACAAGACTCATCAGGAAAATTTCAAAGAAGTGGATACGGTTTGTGCGGAATACACAGTGCGGCAGGATGGAAGAGAGATTTATAAAGAATCTGTGATACTGGACAAAAATAATATTCGTGCAAAAATGGAATTCGACGAGGAATTTGTCAACAGGCTTTTGTTGTTGGAGGAAGGAGGAAAAGTTATCTGGAGTACAGCGCAGGGGGAAGAAAAAGAACTGTATTGTACAAGCCGGGAGGATGGAGGGTATCTGTCCTATGAGGAAGTATCAGGAGCAGTGTTGGAACAGTACATTGCAAATAAGTTTGAAGTAGAATTGCAAAAAAGGATTTCAGAGTCTAACGTTTGGAATTTTATGAAAAAATAATTAAGGAGAAAGCAAATGAAACATATGAAAAAGAGAATCTCGTGTATGATTTTGACTGCAACGCTTTTGGCTGGAGGTTCGCTGGAGTATGCGGTTGCGGCAGAAGAACAACAAAATGTGTCGGAGATTGTGACAGAAGAACAGGTTGAAATTCAATCAGAAGAAATAGTACCACAAGAAGAAATGGTACAAACAGAGGAACAGGCGGCAGCGACAGAATGTCAGGTTGTTCTAGAAACTTATACAGACGGAAAATTAGATGAAGAACATATTGGCGGAACATTGACAGCAGATAAATTGTCAGGACATTCCGGAGAGTGGGTGACATTAACTGTAAAAGCAAATCATGGATATGTCTTCCAACGGTATGATACCAATACAGATAATCTGGTAACAATCGATAACAACCGTTTTCAACTAAACGAAAAATTTCCTACGGTAGTTGTAAAGGCGTATTTTACAACAAGGGAGCCAGGGAAAGATGAAGTCTTTTTTGATGATTTTGGAAGCGAACCAGGAGCTGCGCTTCCAGAAGGAGTTCACATTTCTAATGGAGAATTGGTGGTAGATATCCCGGAAGGACAAGGAAGCAATTTCTATGAGCCGGCTATTGACTGGAGTCAGGTTTCTGCACAGGAAGGCTATCGGATTTCTGTGGATGTAAGGAGAGTTACGCAAACTTCAGGCACAATGCAGATTGCTTTTCGTGGTGAAGAACAAAGTACACAACGTTATGTAGTGGCAATTAATTCCCAGGGAAGTCTGATGCTAAGAAAAATTGACGGAACGAATGTGGAATTAAAAAAAGCAGCGTTTCAGTTGACGGAGCAATATGCACATATAGAAGTGGTAGTAGTAAAAAACGAAGTCAGAGTTTCTGCAAATGGTCAAGAACTTGTAGCTTATACAGAGCAGAACAACTGGGGTGGGATGACACCAAAAGTTCAGTTATGGAATATGACACAGGGAGCGTCAATGGGATTTGACAATCTGCTCGTAGAGAAAATTTGCGAAAAGAAACCTATTGAAGTTGTAACAATTTACAATGGGCAGGAAGATTCGGAACATCGTGCCGGAACAGCAGTTTCAGATGTTGCGGAAGCAAAAGAAGGTGATACGGTTACACTCCAGACGATTTCGAAAGCGGGCTATCGCTTCAAAGAATATCAGGTGGAGGGAATGGAAAGCCTTTCGATTGTAGATAATAAATTTGTGATGCCGGCGGGAGAGTTTGAAAAACTGAGAGTCAATGCTGTGTTTGAAGATGATACGGTAAGAGAAGCGAAAACATTTTATGTAGACTCTGAAGGTGGAAACGATCAATCTGCCGGGACATCGGAAAAAGAAGCGTGGAGAACATTAGGGAGAATTAAAGAACATAATTTGTTTGTCCCGGGTGATCGTATTTTATTAAAATGTGGAAGTGTATTCCGTGGGGAACAGTTAGCATTTCAGGGAATGGGAAGTGCAGAACAGCCAATCGAAATCAGTTCTTACGGAGAAGGGGAACTGCCAAGACTGGAAGGAAACGGAGAAGTTGAAAATGTAATTTCATTATATAATCAGCAGTATATCCATATTAATCGCTTAGAAATTACAAACTTAGATCAAAAGTATAATCAAAATTTTGAGTTGAATGGAAGCAACAATCAGGAAAAAGCGTTAAGAGCAATTAACGTGTCAATCCGTGATTTTGGAACCGCTTCAGATATTCGAATTGAAGATTGCTATATTCATGACATTAATGGAAATATTAAATCTAAGTGGAATGGTGGAATTTTCTTCGATGTAAAAGCAAATATACAAAATGGAACATTAACAGGAGTTCCAAGCAAATATGATCAGATTTTAATTTCGGGATGTACATTTGAGAGAGTGGACAGATCTGGAATTAAGTTGATCAGTTCACAGTGGTGTAACCAGTGGGAAAAGAATGATCCGGGTGTCCCTGTAAACTGGTATCCATCGACCAACGTAGTTGTAAGAGACAACTATATGGAGAAAATCGGAGGAGATGGAATTACAGTCAGAGATACAGATGGGGCATTGATTGAACATAACCTGGTAAGAGATTGTCGGTATCAGAATACAGGATATAATGTTGGTATCTGGCCATTTGAAGCAGCGAATACAGTGTTGCAATATAACGAAGCATATGAGACACATGGAACAACGGATGGTCAGGGGTTAGACTGTGACCATGCATCTTCAAACTCGGTTATGCAGTATAATTACAGCCACAATAACGAAGGTGGATTTATGCTTATTATGGGTGGGTATCCGCATACAGGAGCGACAGTGCGCTACAATATCAGTCAGAATGACCGTGATAAAACATTTGAATTTGCACAGGGATGTCCAAAAGGAACTATGATTTATAACAACACAATTTACTCAGATCAGCTTTTAGAGAGGGGAGTCTTCTTCTTATCAAATACAGGAGCTGGACAAGGGGTAAATGATACCTTTGCATTTAATAATGTGTTCCACTACCCAGAAGGACAGAAATTCTATGGAGGAGAAACACAAAATCTGACAACGTATATGAAATTATATAATAATGCATATACTGGTGGGATAGAGACATTTGAGGGGGATGATAACCCATTGAAAGCGGAAGATGCAGGTCTGACAGCACCTGGAACCGGCCCGGAAGTAAATGAGAGTAAAACAGCAGTAACCGGATCCTCTGGAGCGCTGGATGGATATAAATTGGAAGATACTTCCGTGTTGATCGACAAGGGAATTACAGTAGACGAAGCATGGAAACATTTTGGAGGTACAGAGTTAGTTGACGGAAGAGGTATGTCTCCAAGAAATCTTTTTGAGCAGGCGAAAAATGGAAATAGTATTGACTATGTGATGGGAAATAACTTCCCGCAAATCAATGGGGTTGGATATGACAAAGATTTCTTTGGAAACAGCCTTGCCGATGGAAAGCCTGATATTGGAGCTGCTGAATTTTTGGTATCTGTTCCGGAACAACCAGATCCAGAGCAGCCAGATCCAGAGCAGCCGAACCCAGATCAGCCAGACCCAGATCAGCCAAATCCAGAGCAGCCAAACCCAGAACAGCCGAACCCAGAACAGCCAAACCCAGAACAGCCAAACCCAGAGCAGCCAAGTCCGGAAAAACCAAACCCAGAACAACCAAAACCGGAACAGCCAAAACCGGATGGAGAAAAGCCGAATGGGCAAACAGCTCAAAAACCAAGTAAGGGAGAGTCGGTAAAAACAGGAGACCCTGTTGTAGTTACCGGGTTGATTTTGCTGCTGATAGTATCGGGAGGCGTTATTATGATTTGTTTTTGTGTTTCAAAAAGAAACAGGAAAACAGCAAATAGAAAAGAAAATTAATAATAGATAAAAGTATTTATGAAAAATACACCTTGCTGAGAGATTTTTAGTAAGGTGTATTTTTTAGTTGATGGTATACGTTGCTAATGGAGAAAAAAGGGTGACTCTTATGCAACATTATAGTTTATTTTGTTGATGAACAACTTTTGATGACTTTCTTTTTTTCCTGTGGTAGAATAAGAAATAGCAGTTGCAGGAAATGGGAAAGGCAAGAAAGGATGAACAGAAGATGAATCAAAAACAGATCATAGGTGCGGTTGTTGCCGCAGGACTTTTTATTGTGACAGGAGTTTCCAGTGTGCTGACAAATACATTATCTGAGCGAATGTTGGCGGATACGGCAAAAAAGACAGAGGATGCGCTGTTAGGAGGAAATACGACAACCCTTCCGGGAGAACCATATATTGGAATTGTTGCTGTGGAAGGGACGATTCAGGAACAGACTTCTTCCGACGGTATATTTGATACTGTGGCAGGCTATCAGCATGATACCACATTGGATTATATTGATCGGATGATGGAGGATGAGAAAAATCAGGGGATTTTACTTCGAGTTGATTCCCCGGGAGGAACCGTATATGAGTCGGAGGAACTATACCGGAAATTAGTAGCATATAAAGAAGAAACCGGACGTCCGGTTTGGACTTACATGGAGCATTATGCAGCGTCTGGCGGGTATTATATTTCTGCACCATCCGATAAGATCTATGCGAATCCCAATACGACAACAGGGTCGATTGGTGTGATTATGTCCGGATACGATATGAGTGGACTGTATGAGAAACTGGGAATCCGCTCTGTGAGTATTACTAGCGGAAAAAATAAAGATATGAGTAAGCTGACAGAGGAACAGATTGCGATTTACCAGAGTTCTGTTGATGAGTCTTTTGATCGGTTTGTGGAAATTGTTGCAGATGGAAGAAAGATGACAGAAGAGACTGTCAGAGAAATTGCAGATGGGAGAACTTACACCGCAAAACAGGCAAAAGCAAATGGGTTGATCGATGAGATCAGTCTGTATGAGGAAATGCAGGAAGCAATGGAACAGGAAACAGGATGTACAACATTTTATGAACCTGAGCAGGGAGTGTCTCCGCTCGCATCTTTGTTTTCTAAACTGGAGACACTCAAACCAAAATCTGAGGCAGAAGTGCTGACGGAATGGAATGAGGATCTTGGAAGCGGGGTGCTGATGTATTATGCAGAACAGTTACAATAAAGCCGGAGAGCCGGCTGTATGTGCAGGATTTTTTGTCCGGATGGCGGCGCACTTGATTGATATGCTAATAGTTGGAGGAATCTTGTTGTTTGCAAGGATTCCGCTTGCTTTGCTTTCGCTGTTCCTTCCGACGGAACTTTTGGAGTATAGGGTGTTGTTTTCGTATACGATCAAGGATATTTATCTGTATCTTGGCGGAGTGTTGTATTATATTTTGCTGACGTATTATACCGGCACAACACTTGGGAAAAAGCTGATGAATCTCCGTGTAGTCTCGGAAACGGGAGAGAAACTTACACTTTTTAATGTAATCTACCGGGAAACAATCGGAAGATTTCTGTGCAGCTTTTTTGGGGGAATCGGATATATCATGGCAGGAATTGATGGACAGAAGCGGGGATTGCATGATATGATTTGTGGTACGCGCGTGATTTACGAGAAGCGAGTGAAAGTGACAGTTGTCAATAGCGGAGTACCGCAGGGATCATATGGGATGCCACATCATCCTATGCAGAATCCAGCTGTGCAGGCAGAATCAGAGCAGAGACAGAGCGTGGAGAAAGAAGATAGAGAAGTTTGCCGGCAGATGCAGGGCGACAGAATGGATGAGAAGATAGAAGAACGACAAGAAGTGAAGGAGACGGAAGATGAGAAAAGAAGATTTTAATTTTGATTTACCGGAGGAATTGATCGCGCAGGATCCGCTGGAGGATCGCTCCAGTTCCAGATTGCTCGTACTGGATAAGGAGACGGGAAAGACAGAACATCATGTGTTCCGAGAAATCATAGATTATCTTGAGGCGGGGGACTGCCTTGTGATCAATGACACGAAAGTGATTCCGGCAAGGCTGATCGGTTCCAAAATCGGAACAGATGCAAAGATTGAAGTATTGCTGTTAAAGAGAAAGGAAAACGATGTCTGGGAGACATTGGTAAAACCTGGGAAAAAGGCTAAGATCGGAACAAGGATCAGCTTTGGGGACGGATTGTTAGTCGGAGAAGTGGTGGATATTGTAGAAGAAGGAAATCGTCTGATCCATTTTGAATATGAAGGGATTTTTGAAGAAATCCTTGACCGGCTTGGACAGATGCCGCTTCCGCCGTACATCACACATCAGTTGGAAGATAAGAACCGATACCAGACGGTTTATGCAAAACACAGCGGTTCTGCAGCGGCGCCGACAGCAGGACTTCATTTTACACCGGAGCTGTTAAAGAAGATTGAGGAAAAAGGAGTGCAGATTGCGAGAGTGACCTTGCATGTAGGTCTAGGGACATTCCGCCCGGTGAAAGTAGATAATATTTTAGAACACCACATGCATTCTGAGTTCTATCAGATTGAGGAAGAGGCAGCAGAGAAGATTAACACTGCAAAAGCAAATGGCAAAAGAGTCATTGCGGTCGGTACTACAAGCTGCCGCACTATTGAGTCTGCGGCAAAAGAAGATGGAACGATCGCCCCAGTGAGTGGATGGACGGATATTTTTATTTATCCGGGATATCAGTTTAAAGTACTGGATTGTCTGATTACAAACTTCCATCTGCCAGAGTCCACACTTGTTATGCTTGTTTCGGCATTAGCAGGAAGAGAGCATGTATTAAATGCATATGAGGAAGCAATTAAAGAAAGATATCGTTTCTTTAGTTTTGGAGATGCGATGTTTATCCGGTAAAAAGGCAAAGTGATCAGTTGGTAGGATTGATCACTTTTTTCTATTGATAAAATCGATAAACAATAAGTTTTTGCAGAAAAAATCAATTAGACGAAAAAAGAATCTTCCGTTAGAATAGGTATGGTTCCGGTAGGATGCCGGATATCAAGATGTTACAGAGATTTTTCAAGGAAAAATTCAGGAGGAAATACGTTTATGAAAAGAAAAGTAATAGCAGGTCTTCTGTCAGCAACGATGTGTATGTCGCTGTTGTTTACAGGATGCGGTGGTGCAAAGGAGAATAAGGGAACCGCAGAAAAGAAGGAAACAAAAGAATCAGAAATGCATATTGCAATTTCTGCGAATCCACCATCTCTTGACCCTCAGTCAATCAATTCCAATATTGTAGGAGGGCTTGGAGTTCATATTTATGAGCCGTTGTTTGCAATGAGTGAAAATTATGAACCGACACCAGTGCTTGCAAAATCTTATGAAGTCAGTGAGGATGGAACGGTCTATACGATCAAACTTCGCGAGGGTGTAAAGTTTCACAATGGAGAAGAGATGAAGGCAGATGATGTCGTTGCTTCTATGAACAGATGGTTGGAAGTTTCTGCAAAAGCAAAAACATTGATCGGAGGCTCTGTATTTGAGAAGGTGGATGATTATACAGTGACATTGAAAGTGAATCAGGCTTCCTCAGATATCATCATGATTCTTGCAAGTCCAATCCAGTTTGCAGCAATCTATCCGGCAGACGTGGTAGAGACAGCCACAGCAGAGGGAATTAAGGAATATGTTGGAACCGGTCCATATAAGGTGGCAGATTGGAAGCAGGATCAGTATGTAAAGCTTGAGAAGAATGAAGCATATCAGCCGTCAGAAGAGGTATCTACCGGGCTTGCGGGGGAGAAGAAAGCTGCCACGGAAACCCTGTACTTTGACGTTGTGACAGATACTGCAACAAGGATTGCCGGAGTACAGAGCGGACAGTATGATATTGCAGAAGAGATTCCAGCAGATAACTATGAAGAACTTTCCAAAGATAAAAATTTGGAAATGAGTGTAGAACGCGGCGGTACACTGAATCTGTTCTTAAATACAACAGAAGGAATCATGGCAGATGTCAATATGCGACAGGCAGTTTTGGCGGCATTAAATTGCGAAGATATTTTGCTTGCAAGTTATGGAAATCCAGACCTCTTTGAAGCGAATGCAAGTTGGAGCATTCCGACAGATACACAGTGGGGAACAGATGCGGGAAAAGAATATTACAATCAGAATGATGTAGACAAAGCAAAAGAGTTACTTCAAAAAGCGGGATACAATAACGAAAAACTTGTGCTTGTTACAACACCAGATTATCAAGAAATGTATAATGCAACACTTGTTGTTCAGGAACAGTTAAAGAAAGCTGGAATTAATGCGGAAGTAGAAAGCTATGACTTCAGTACATTCATGGAACACCGTGCAGATCCGAAGCAGTTTTCTATGTTTATTACAAGTAATAGCTATAACATGTTGCCAATCCAATTATCTGTACTAGATAAAGGATGGGCAGGGCTTGACAGACCGGAAGTATCAGAAGGAATCGAGAAGATCCGTTCTGCAGCAAATGCGGAAGATGCTTCTGCTGCATGGGCAGATTTGCAGACATTCTTATACGAATACGGAGCAGCAACGGTTATTGGACATTACACAGGAATCAGCGCGATGCGTGCAGAGGTAGAAGATGTGGGATATTTGAGATTTCCGATTTACTGGAATGCGACAACGACAAAATAGTAGAAAAAAAGAAGACGGCGGGATGCAAAAAAAGGCACTCCGCCGCTTTTCGGTGAAGGAGAGGGAAAGACAATGTTATCTTATATATGGAAACGATTTTTATCTTTGCTCCCGGTGCTGTTTGTGGTATCCTGCGTGGCGTTTCTCGTCGTCTATATGATTCCGGGAGGACCGGCGACAGCGCTACTTGGGATGGAAGCTACACCGGAGCAGATTGCAGAATTGAATACGGAACTAGGATTTGATCGGCCGTTCTTTGTACAGTATGTGGACTGGTTTGGCAATGTACTGCAGGGAAACTGGGGGGAGTCTTATTTTCTGCACCAGTCTGTGCTGGAGTCAATCCGGGAATATTTTCCACCTACATTAAGCCTTGCTATTTTTGCGCAGGTTATTGCTATTGTACTTGCAGTGCCGATGGGAATTATTGCAGCATACAAAAGAGGAACCGCATTTGATTTGACAGCGGTATCTGTTTCGCTGCTAGGTGTGGCACTTCCGGGATTTTTGCTGAGTATGTTTTTGATGTTATTTCTCAGTGTATATAATCAGTGGTTTCCGGTTGCAGGCTATGCGGTGCTGTCGGAAGGTTTGGGGGAACATTTGAAATATCTGTTTGTTCCGGCATTGTCACTTGGAATTGTGCAAGCTGCTTACATTACAAGAATGACAAGGGCGGCGCTTTTGGATGTACTTTATAAAAATTATATCCATACCGGCAGAGCGAAAGGATTGAAAGAGTGGGCAGTCATCATGAAATATGGACTGAAAAATGCAGCTCCGGCTATCCTTACGGCGGTTGGACAGTCTTTTGGCAGTCTGATCACTGGAACGATTGTGACGGAAACGCTCTTTAATATTCCGGGACTTGGAATGCTGACAATTGGATCTATCAACCGGAGAGATGTGTTTGTGATACAGGGAGTTGTTTTGTTTGTCACATGTCTATATGTGTTTGTTAATCTTGCGGTCGATATTTTATATGGATTTGTAGATCCGAGACTTCGGCCGGGGCGCAGATAGGAGGAGATAAGATGCATTTTACAAGAAAAACTATTTCAGAATCGAGTGGACTGATTATAAAAGAACAGTGGCAGATTCGAAAAGAACGTTTGCTTGCAAGTCCGGCGCTGATAATTGGATTTACCGGATTTATGCTGATTTTGCTTGCGGCAGTTTTGATTCCACTTTTTAGTTCTGTTGATCCAAATGCGATGACAGTGGCAGAGAGATTGAAAGCGCCGGGAGGAAAATATCTTCTCGGGACAGACGAGTTTGGAAGAGATATTTTTATCCGTCTGATGTACGGAGCGAGAGTGTCGTTGTGGGTGGGGGGCTGTGTGGCTGTGTTTTCCTGCCTGCTGGGAACAATTATTGGAATATATGCAAGTTATTTTAAAATATTGGATCAGATTTTGATGAGAATCTGCGATGGATTGATCGCAATTCCGGGAATCCTTTTGGCAATCGCATTGATTGCAGGACTTGGAGCATCAAGCTGGAACGTCGTGATTGCTCTGACTGTTGTCTATACGCCGAGTGTGGCGAGAACGGTGAGGGCGAGTGCGATGGTCATCCGGGAACAGCCGTATGTCGAGGCGGCAAAAGTGCAGGGATTCGGCACACTCCGCATATTGTGGAAACTAATTTTGCCGGGAGTTGTATCACCATTGATCGTGCAGGCATCTTTCATTTTCGCACAGGCAATTATATCAGAGGCATCACTCAGCTTTCTAGGGGCAGGTGTTCCGGCTCCTGCGGCGAGTTGGGGAAATATGCTTCAGGCAAGTAAGCTTGTGTTTTCAAAGGCACCATGGACAATGCTCTGTCCGGGTATAGCAGTAATCCTATGTGTACTGAGCCTGAATCTGTTTGGGGACGGGCTAAGGGACTATCTGGATCCAAGAGTAAAAGGAGGGGCGAAAAAATAATGGAAGAGCAAATGAAACAGAGCGAAGAGACAATACTGGAAGTAAAAGACTTAAGTGTTTTCTTTTCGGTTCATAAGAAATGGCTTGCAGCGGTAGACGGTGTGAGCTTTTCAGTAGCACCGGGGGAAATCACAGGCATTGTAGGAGAGTCTGGTTCTGGAAAAAGTGTGATGTCACAGTCTATCTTGAGGCTGAGAGATCATGATACAGTGGTAAAGTATAATGGAGAGATTCTTTTTGAGAGAGAAGATCTTTTGAAAAAATCACTTTCAGATATGCAGGAGATCAGGGGAAATCAGATTTCTATTATTTTTCAGGATCCACTAAATTCGCTAAGTCCAGTACATACAATCGGTGAACAGTTAAGTGAAATTTTAATGCTTCATAAAAAAATGGGAAAGCAGGAAGCAGGAAAGCGTGCAGTCCAAATGCTGGAACTTACAGGAATTCCAGGTGCAGAAGCATGTATGAAGAAATATCCTTTTGAGCTGTCAGGAGGAATGCAGCAAAGGGTAATGATTGCGATGGCACTGGCATGTGAGCCGAAACTTTTGATTGCAGATGAGCCGACTACTGCACTTGATGTTACCATCCAGGAGCAGATTTTATATCTGATTCAGGAACTGAATGAGAAACTGGGAATGTCGGTGTTGTTTATTACGCATGACATGGGAGTAGTGTCTCAAATTTGTCACAGTGTAAAAGTAATGTATCTTGGTCAGATTGTAGAGGAGGCGAAGACAGATCGGCTGTTTGCTGAGCCGCTTCATCCATATACAAAGGGGCTTCTGGCAAGTATTCCGCATTTAGGAGTAGAAAAAGAGAAAAAACTTCCGACAATTCCGGGAACGGTGCCTCCTCTTTCGAAAGTTCCGGAAGGATGCCACTTCTGCACGCGATGTTCGGAAGCAACGAAACAGTGCAGAAGCGAGCAGCCACCATCTGTGGAAGTACAGCCGGGACATTTTGTAAAATGTTGGAAATACGCAGAGAAACAAGGACAGAAGGGGGGAGCATAGGGATGGAAGAATGTTTGCTGGAAGTCAAAGGATTGAAAAAAACATATCCGTTACATGGGAGTGGAGGCAGGTTTTTTGGAAAGAAAGAACAAATGTATGCGGTAGATGGAATAACATTTGAGATTAAAAAGGGAGAAACATATGGGCTTGTCGGGGAGTCTGGATGTGGAAAGTCTACAACTGGGCGTGCAATCGTAGGCTTGGACAAACCGGATGCCGGTTCAATCTTTTATCAGGGGAAAGATCTCTGTAAACTGAGCGAAAAGGAATTTCGCCCTCTACGAAAAGAGTTACAGATGGTGTTTCAAAATACACTTTCTGCATTAAATCCACGTCAGAGGATTGGTTCGATCCTTGAGGAGATTTTGATTGTTCACGGAGAAAAAAATGCTTCAGCACGGAAAGAGCGGGCGCTAAAAGTGCTCCAACAAGTTGGACTTTCTGAGGAGCATTATTTCAGATATCCACATGAACTTTCTGGAGGACAGGTACAGCGGCTTGGGATTGCAGGTGCACTGTTGATAGAGCCTAAGTTAATCGTATGTGATGAGCCGGTATCAGCGCTCGATGTATCGATACAGGCACAGATTTTAAATATGTTGGTGGAAATTCAGAAGACATCAGGAATTAGTCTTTTATTTATTTCCCATGATATCGGTGTGATTCGATTTATTTCAGACAGAATTGGTGTGATGTATCTTGGCACACTTGTTGAAGAAGCAGATGCAGAAAGTCTTTTTGAAAATCCTCTGCATCCGTATACCAAAGCATTGCTTGCTTCCGCACCGGATCCATATGTTGTGCGAGGGAAAAGAAATATTCTGCGGGGGGAGCAGCCAGTTCGCACAGGTGAAATGAAAGGATGTACATTCTGCGGGCGCTGTCCATATGCGGAGGAGATTTGTAAAGAAAAGGCACCGGAAATGAGAGGAGTACAGAAAGGGCATCGAGTGGCGTGTCATCTGGTGGGAGCGAAGTAGATTTTGTATGGTGACAGTGAGAAAGAAGCGATAGAAATAATTGGGAAATCACTCCGGAGAGGTTGACAGCAGGACAAAAGATGAGTAACATAGAAATGATTAGACTCAGATATATTTTAGAGACAGAAATAGAAATAAGGGGAGAAACTAGATGAGACCAAATCGGAAATATCGGGAAACCCTCAGAGTAGGATGCGCTGCTTTGTCGTTATCGATGGCGTTAAGCTGCGCACCGTTGGCAGTATCTGCTGCCGGGACTGAGAATGCAAAAGAGAAGGCCGAGATTCACTGGACGATTAGTGATGCAGCAGAGATACAGACCTCACTTCCGCTTATGATAGAGAATCAGTTCTATGTGACTGTTGGAAATGTACTAAAAGTAATTGATGTCACAACCGGAAAGGAAACCGCTTCCACAGAACTAGCAGCGGATGCATCCGAATCGGCAGACATCGAAAATGGGGATAGCATGTTGTTTGTCCCACTTTCAGACGGAAGGATTCAGGCGGTGAAGACATCTGATCTAAGCTCTGTATTTTTGACAGAGAAGCCTGCGGAAGGATTTTCGGTACAGAGCCAGATTTTATATCATGATCATATGATTTATGCAGGTTTTAGTCCGGTGGCACAGGAGCAGAAAGTATCAGGATATTTTGCCGCATTTAAGACAGACTCTAGGACAGGAACTGATGCAGTTGCACCGGAGTGGAAGTCAGCAGAACAAAAAGAAGGAAATTATATCGGTACAAAAGCAGCTATTCTCGGAGAGAATGTACTATTTGCAGGAGACTCTGGAAAACTGGTACTTGCAAATGCAAAGACCGGAGAGGTGAAAGACAAGAAGGATGACATCACGGGGAAAGTGAGAAGTCCGCTTGTAGAGGCAAATGGATCTGTGTGGTTTGCGACAGATGAAGGAATTCTTTACAAGGTTACACTCAGCAGTGATGGGAAGGTGACAGAGAAAGCGACTATTTCGCTGCCAGATAAAGGAAATGCGATTATTTCGATTCTGGAAGGGAAGGTGTTTGTGACAGGCGGAAGTGGTCAGGGTTACATAGCGGTGTACTCTGAATCTGATGCTACTGAGATTCTGTCACAGAAGACAGATCATCCGGTCGTTAGTCAGGCGGTTACAAAATCAGGTAAGAATTTCTATGTGTATTTTACACAGGAAGAAGACTATGCAAATTTGTATGTGGCCAAGTTTGACGCAGACAAAAAGATGACGGTGGAGACCGTCTATACTTCGGAGACGAAGAAAAATGGAGAAGATTATCTTCTGATTGGCGATGATGGGAAAGTGTATTATGGAAATACCGGAAATGGAACGATCACATCTGTGGATGTTCCGAAGGAGGAAAATCCAGAACCAAAACCTCCGGTAGAGCCAGAACCAAAACCCCCAGTAGAGCCAGAAAATCCAGATCCGCAACCTCCGGTAGAACCGGAAGAGCCAGAGAAACCGGAGACAGATCCACCGCAGGAGAATCAATCATCGAAACCAGATGGGAACCAGCAGGGCAATACACAAGGAACTACGGACAACAGCGGGTCGGAGAATCAGAATACAACGAGAAATCCTTCCAAGAGTCAGTCCACAGGAAGTTCAGGTGGAACCTCAGCGGGAAACACAGTGGGAAGTATTGCTGAACCGACATTGCTTGAGAATATCAATGCAGCGATCAAGGGTGGGAGCAATTCTCTTGTCAACGGAAGTAAGCCATATAAGCTTGACAAGGAAATTTTGACTGTTCTTGCTAAAAATCCGAACTTTGAGCTGACATTAGAGTACGATAATTACTCCATCAAGATCAAAGGGGCAGATATAAAGAATCCGGAAAATGAGCTTTTTACAAAACTCATCGAGAAAAATGTTACGCTTTCCAAGAAAGAATCGGACAAAATCGGTGCGTACCAAGTATTGGAATTCATGATGAGCAAAAACTTTCCGGGGAAAGTGACGGTTATCTACCAGCTTCCAGAGCAGTTAAAAGGTGCAGAGAAATTGTTCCTCTATGAGAGAAGCAATCTGGACAAAGGAACAGAGATCGTAGTAGATCGGGATAAGGTGACTTTGATCTTTGAAAAAGGCGGGGAATATGTGCTCGCAAAAGAGAAAGACAAAGCTGCTGGTGAGGCAGAAAAAGAAGATACAGAAGATAAAAAAGAAGTGTCAAAGAATACAGAGAAAGAAAAGAAACACTCTTTTCAGTTGCCGAAGCTTCCGACACCGGTACTTGTGGCGGCAGGGGTAGCACTTGTGGCACTGATCGGTTTGATTGTTATTATGCTGATGGAGGCGAGAGCAAGAAAAATCCGCGAAGCCAAACGCCAGAAGATTCGTGGAGAGAAAGGGGAACTTCCGGGAATTATAGAAGAGATTAGTTCTGAAGAAGCAGACCCAGAGCTGGAGAAGGAACTGGACAGTGAGCTTGCTGAACTTGAGGAAGAAGCAAAGGAACTGTCAGAATCACAACCAGATGAGGAAGAAAAGGCGGAGACATCTTTAGAAGGTCTGGAAGAAGAGAAGACACAGGTATTGCCGGCGCTTCCGCTTGTAGAGAATATCCCGGATCCGGAAGAAGAAGCACTTTTGAAGAAAGAAGAAGAAGACTGGAACAAGATCCATGAGGCACAGAATCAGGGTGCAGCAGAAGTGTCTGAAACAGAGGAAATGCCTGAAACAGAATCTTCCGAAGCAGAATCTTCCAAGAAAGAGAAGGACGATACGCAGAAAGACGAATAAATCATTTTTTAGATGAGGCGCAGTCGGAAATGTGATAAGATAGCATTTCCGACTGTTTTTTTGTATGAAAATTTGAAACGATATGGCAAAAAGCGCCTATTTATGATACGATGAATGCAGTATACTGACATAGTTATAAGAACAAGGGAGGTTTTTCAGATGGCAAATAAGTCGACAGTTCCATTTCAGGGAACGAAAGAACAGGAGACGGTACTGCGTGAAGTGATCGAAAAGAGAAAAAGCGAACAGGGGGCATTGATGGCAGTATTGCAGCAGGCACAAGAGATTTATGGATATGTTCCGACGGAAGTACAGACGATCATTTCGGATGAGATGGATATCCCGCTTCACAAGATTGAAGAGGTTGTTGATTTCTATCCACAGTTTACGTTGAGCCCGAAGGGAAAATATCAGGTATCGATCTGTCTTGGAACGGCATGTTTTGTGAAGGGAGCAGGAGATGTCTACAATAAGCTGACGGAAGTACTTGGAATCGGTGGTGGAGAATGTACTGCCGATGGAAAATTTTCGCTGGACGCAAGCCGGTGCATTGGAGCATGTGGCATGGCACCGATTCTGATGGTGAATGACGATGTGTACAACCATGTGAAAGCGGAAGATGTAGAAGAGATTCTTGCAAAATATGAATAACAAAAAGAAGGGACCTTGCGATGGGAAAGGTCCTTTTTTTGAATGGAGTGAATGGAATGAAAGTAATTGATTTTCAGAATGCGAGCTGTAAGCACTGTTATAAATGTGTGAGAAATTGCAGTGTCAAGGCAATCTCTGTCCGACATGAGCAGGCGCACATTATGAATGATCACTGTATTCACTGCGGGAAATGCCTGGAAGTCTGTCCGCAGAATGCAAAGCGTTTCGCAAGTGACCTAGAACTGATCAAAGCCTATATTCGACAGAATATGAAGATTGTCGTATCAATTGCACCATCGTATTTGGGAGTGATGAATTATCGGACGCCGGGACAGGTTGTCGGAGCACTTCGGAAGCTTGGATTTGATGAAGTGCGGGAGACATCAGAAGGTGCGGCACTTGTCACGAGAGAGTATCAGAAACTGCTGCGGGAAGGGACGTATAAAAATATCATTACAACTTGCTGCCCAAGTGTGAATGAACTTGTGGAGAAGTATTATCCGGAATTGACAGACCAGCTTGCTCCGGTTGTCTCTCCGATGATCGCGCACGGAAGACTGATCAAAAAAATGTATGGGGAGCAGATAAAGGTAGTCTTTCTCGGTCCCTGTATTGCGAAAAAGCAGGAGGCGATGGGAGATTCCCGCGTGTTTGGCGCAGTGGATGCGATTCTGACATTTGAGGAATTGGAACAGTGGCTGGAGGAAGAACAGATTGTTCTGGAAGAATGTGAAGATCTTCCGATGGCAAACCCGGATTGTGGTGTGAACCGTCTTTATCCGGTCAGTGGTGGAGTTCTTCAGTCTGTGATGGTGGATTCTTCCGAAATGCGGGAGAAAGAGCAAGGTGAAGAAAAAAACAATACCACAAAGTGTATGTCGATGGACTGGACAATTGTATGGAAATGCTGGAAAGTTTGAAAAGAGGCGAATTGGAGCACTGTTTTATCGAAGCGAATGTCTGCGATGGTGGCTGTGTCAAGGGACCGGCATCTGGAAAATGGAATGTGTCGTTTATCAAGGCAAAAGTGGAGATGGAGAGGAGAGTGGCTGCCCATCAGAAGGCACAATATGAGCCACAGTCTTTGGAAGTCGAACTTTCCAGACAATTTGCGCCGCATCCGCCAAAAGAGCAGCTTCCGACCGAGGAGGAACTTTCTGCAATTTTAAGAGAGACAGGAAAGTATTCTGAGAAGGATGAATTAAACTGTGGTGCGTGCGGATACGCAACCTGCCGGGAGAAGGCGATTGCAGTTTTTCAGAAGAAAGCAGAGAATAGTATGTGTCTGCCGTATGCACTTTCCAAAGCAGAGTCCATGTCGAATGTAGTGATGGATGTGACGCCGAATCTTATTTTCATTATAGATAGGGAGATGCGGATCCGGGAATGCAATAAGAAGGCGCAGGAGTTGCTCGAAATCAGCAGAGAAGAAGCGCTGGAAAGATATCTGTATGACTTTGTGGATACAGCAGATGTAGAGGACGTTTTCCAGACGAGAGAGTCGATTACATACAAGAAAGTGAAGCTGGAGCAGTTAGGCATGAAAGCTGAGGAAAAGATCATATATATTCCGGAGATGGAGTCGGTGCTGATTATTTATCAAGACATTACAAAAGAAGAAAAAGCAAAAGAGAAACACTATAATCTGAAAATGGAGACGGTGGAGATGGCACAGCGTGTCATTGACAAACAGATGATGGTCGCACAGGAAATTGCCGGGCTGTTAGGAGAGACGACTGCAGAGACAAAAGTGACTCTGACAAAGCTTCGGGATTCAATCCTCCTTGATGGAGAGGGGGACTAGCCATGGGAATCAGTGTAGATGTTGCGTGGAAAAGCCTGAATAAGCACCACGAGGAGCTATGCGGGGATAAAGTGGAAGTATTAAAGACTGCGGATTCGGATATTGTGATTTTGGCAGATGGTATGGGGAGCGGTGTCAAGGCGAATATTCTGGCTACGCTGACCTCAAAGATTCTTGGAACAATGTTGTTTAACGGGGCGACGATCGAGTCTTGTGTGGAGACGATCGCAAAGACGCTACCGGTCTGTAAAGTAAGGGAAGTTGCCTATGCAACATTTAGCATTCTCCAGATTTTTCGGAATGGAGAAGCATATCTGGTGGAATTTGACAATCCAAGTTGTATTTTTATCCGGGATCATAAAGTACAGTCTTATCCATACGAGGAGCGGAATATAGAAGGAAAGCAAATCCATGAATATCGTTTCCGGGTAGAGTTGGGTGACTACTTTGTTCTGATGAGTGATGGGGTGCTCTATGCAGGGCCGGGAGATTTCCTGAATTTTGGCTGGACATGGGACAGTATGGCGAAGGCGGCGATCCGCTGCCTGTCGGAGGAGATCTCCGCATCAAGATTGGCGGTTTCGCTTGCAGATACCTGTGATGAACTTTATGGGCACCGTCCGGGAGATGATACGACAGTTGCTGTTATGCATGTGATCCCGCGGCAGATCGTCAATATTTTTACCGGGCCGCCGGAGAATAAGGAGGACGATGAGCGGGTTGTGAAGTCGTTCATGAAGCAGGAAGGAAAAAAGGTGGTATCCGGAGGGACAAGCGCCAATATTACAGCAAGGGTGCTTGGCAAAGAAATTTACACTTCATTGAAAGACTATGATCCGAAAGTGCCGCCGATGGCGCTCATCGAAGGAATCGACCTTGTGACAGAAGGAGTACTGACGCTTGGATTGGCGTTGAAGCTCTTGAAAAAATATGTGAAGAAGGAGATTGACGCCACATTTTTTGAGGAGCTGGACAAGAATAATGGAGCATCCAAACTTGCCAAAATGCTGATTGAGGAATGCACAGAGATTCATCTGTTTGTTGGAAAGGCAATGAATGTGGCACACCGGAATTCTAATCTTCCATTTGATCTGAGTATTCGCATGAATCTCGTTGAACAGCTGGAAGAAGTTGCCGAAAAGATGGGGAAATCAGTTACGATCCAATATTTTTAAGTTGACAGGTTTTTCAAAACTTTGTAGAATAACCGTATATTGACTTTGGCAGATGCCAATGAAACAGGGAATGCGGTGAAAGTCCGCAACAGCTCACTCTACTGTAAGGGATGACGAACCCTGCATACCACTGTGTTCGGATGAGTTTCGGATGCGGGAAGGGCAGGAAGTAGGTTTTAGTCCTAAGTCAGGATATCGGTCAATAGGTAAGTAACATCTTTCGGTGAGGAGAAGAGTATACACAGCTTAGAATGATTTTACAAAATGATTTTATGAGAGATGCGGAAGCATTTCTTTTCCGTGTATAAAAAGACAGCCGAAAGGCTGTCTTTTTATCGTTGAGAGATGGGCCATTTGTTTTTAGAAGACTGGAAAAGGAGATGGACAGATGGAGAAAAAAAGGCTTCGCGCAGGATATACAACAGGGACATGCGCCCAGGCTGCGACAAAAGCAGCAGTATGGATGTTGCTTTCCGGAGAAGAGAAAACATCGGTGGATGTAATCCTCCCGAAAGGAAAGGAACTGACGCTTCTTGTCTGTGAGATTGAGATGAAAAGGCAGGGAGAAAAGATTGAGCGTGTCAGCTGTGCCGTCAGAAAGGACAGCGGAGATGATCCGGACATTACAAACGGTATATTTGTCTATGCATCGGTCAGAAGAAAAGATGGAACGGAAATTGAAATTGACGGAGGGCGCGGAGTTGGGAGAGTGACCAAAAAAGGATTGGACCAGCCGGTAGGAGCTGCCGCTATCAACAAGGTGCCGCGACAGATGATCAGAAAAGAGGCAGAGGAGATCTGCGACTGTTATGGATACGAAGGAGGACTTGAGATCATCATTTCTATCCCGGAAGGAGAACAGCTTGCGAAGAAGACGTTCAATCCTAAGCTTGGAATTACAGGTGGGATTTCCGTGCTTGGGACAAGTGGGGTTGTGGAACCGATGAGTGAACAGGCATTGATCGATACGATCCGTGTGGAAATTCAGATGCAGCTGGCAAATGGGAACGGTTGGCTTTTGGCTGCACCGGGAAATTACGGGTTAGATTTTCTGAAGGAAACTTATGGGATCAGCCCGGACCGTGCAGTCAAATGCAGCAATTTCGTCGGAGAGACGATTGATCTGGCAGCGCAGTTTGGAGCAAAAGGGATATTATTTGTGGCGCATCTTGGTAAATTTGTGAAAGTGGCGGGAGGAATTATGAACACACATTCCCGGTGTGCGGATGCAAGGATGGAAATTTTCGGGGCGGCAGGACTTCGGGCAGGGATAGATTCTGCAGTGGTCCGGAAGATTCTGGACTGTACGACGACGGAAGAGGCTTTGGAACTTCTGGGCAGAGAAGAACGTGACGCGGTAATGAAAGAGCTGATGGCGCGGATGGAACATTATCTCGAATGGCGGACAAAAGGAGAACTGCCAACTGCCGCGATTGTATTTTCCAGCGGGATAGGGAAGATTGGAGAGACCGCATGCGCGGAAGCATTTTTAAAGAAGATTGCAGAAAATGAGGAGACAATAGAGGAATGATAGGAAAATTATATGGAATTGGAGTAGGACCGGGAGAGGCAGAACTTTTGACTTTGAAGGCACTGCGGATCATGCGGGAGAGTGATGTGATCATTGTTCCCGGAACAGATGTAGAAAAAAGTGTGGCATATCAGATTGTGCTCCCGGTATTCCCGGAGATCACAGAAAAAACAAGGGTTGCGGTAAAGATGCCGATGACGAAAGATCCGGTGCGCTTAGAAGAGAGCCATCAAAAAGCGGCAGAGGTTATTGAGATATTTTTAAGGGAAGGAAAGCAGGTGGCCTTTTTGACACTGGGAGATGTCACAATCTACTCAACTTACCTCTATGTTCACCATAGAGTGGCAGAAGCAGGCTATCCTGTGGAAATCGTCAATGGAATTCCATCGTTCTGTGCAGTGGCAGCGCGGCTGAATATGGGACTGGTGGAAAAATCAGAAATGCTGCACATCATTCCTGCATCGTATCAGATCGAGGAAGCATTGAAGCTTCCGGGGACAAAAGTATTGATGAAGGCAGGAAAACAGATGGGACATGTCAAAGAACTGTTGAAGCAGGCAGATGCCACGGCAGTCATGATTGAAAATTGCGGGATGCCGGGAGAGAAAATTTATAGTACTATCGATGAAATCCCGGAAGATGCAGGTTACTATTCACTGATCATTGTAAAGGAGAAAAAGGAATTATGATACATTTTGTAGGGGCAGGCTCCGGGGCGAAAGATCTGATTACCGTCCGGGGACAGCGGCTGCTTGGAGAAGCGGATATTATTATCTATGCAGGATCCCTAGTCAATCCGGAGTTGCTGGATGAGAAAAAAGAAGGATGTGAAGTCTTTAACAGCGCAAAGATGACACTGGAGGAAGTGCTGACGGTGATGGAAGAAGGCGATCAAAAAGGGTGTGAAATTGTCCGCCTGCATACAGGGGATCCTTGTGTGTATGGGGCAATCCGGGAGCAGATGGATGCACTGGATGAAAAAGGGATTGTCTATGATTACTGCCCGGGCGTTAGTTCTTTCTGCGGTGCAGCGTCGGCGCTGAATCTTGAATACACACTGCCGGATATTTCTCAGAGTGTGGTCATCACTCGCATGGCAGGGCGGACACCGGTACCGGAAAAAGAGTCGATTGAGTCGTTTGCAGCTCATCAGGCGACGATGGTCATTTTCTTAAGCACTGGAATGTTAGAAGAATTGTCTCGGAGGCTGGTTGAAGGAGGTTATCAGGAGAATACTCCCGCGGCGATCGTCTACAAAGCTACATGGGCGGACGAGGAGAAATATGTTTGCACTGTAGGAAGTCTGGCACAGACCGCGAGGGAACATGGTATTACGAAGACGGCGTTGATCATTGTAGGTGATGTTATTTTGCCGCAACAGTATCGCAGATCGGATTTATACCATCCGGAATTCACGACAGAATTTCGAGAGGGGAGAAGTCAGGAAGCAAGTGAGCGAGAAAGGACAAAGTAAGAAGCATTGACAGAGCAGCAGAAAAAAATAGAAAGCAAAAAGAAAAGGCTTGTGATCGTCAGTTTTACCGAGGCGGGTACCCGGCTTGCAAGACAAATAGAAACACTGGCAAAAAATACCGCATATGAAGTTTCTCGTTATGTGAAGAGCCGGTATGTCATGGAAGAAGAGGTGCCGGAAACAATGAGGGCAACGGCCATTTTTGGGAAACTAAAAGAGCAGGTGCAAGTATGGATGCGGCAGATGGATGGAATTGTGTTTGTCGGTGCTGTCGGGATTGCGGTGAGAAGTATCGCGCCGTTCATCGAAAATAAAGCGAAAGATCCAGCGGTGATCGTTTTGGATGAAGAAGGCATGTTTTGTATTCCGATTCTTGCAGGGCATCTGGGGGGCGCCAATGCATTGGCACTCTGGATTGCAGATGCAGTGGGTGCAGTTCCGGTCATTACGACGGCGACAGACAGAAAGAAACGGTTTGCAGTCGACTTGTTTGCAAAAGAAAATGATTTAGAGATTTCTGATCTGAAATTGGCAAAAGAGATTTCCGCAGCATTGCTTGCGGGAAAAAAGATCCCGATATGTTGTGAGAAAGAATTGCCGGAGATTCTTCCGGAAGGACTTTACTGCTGCGAGGATTTTGCAGAAGAGCCAGCACGTCCGGGAATCTATATCGGAATTAAAAGATGCGGGGAAAAAGGAGTATTATCGCTGATCCCCAAGGCAGTGACGGTAGGAATTGGATGTCGGAGAGGGACAGATAAGGAAAAAATCGATCGGTGTGTGTATGAGGCTTGCAAGGAAGCGGATATCGACAAAAAAGCAATCAGCCGGGTGGCGAGTATTGACTTGAAAGCGAGGGAGCAGGGCATTTTAGAGTGGTGCAGGGAATCAGGGATTCCGTTTGCGATCTATCCGGCAGAAGTTTTAAACGATGTGGAGGGAAGTTTTACTTCTTCTGCATTTGTAAAAGAGACAACGGGAGTAGACAACGTGTGCGAGAGAAGTGCACTTCTTGCAAGTGACGGTGGGAAATTGATACAAAGAAAGACAGCGGTGGATGGTGTGACAGCGGCACTGGCTGTGAGAGAATGGAGGATTCATTTTGCATAAACTATATATTGTTGGAATTGGACCGGGAAACTATGAACAGATGACAATCCGGGCTGCGGAGGTATTAAAGACATGTGATGTCATTGTTGGTTACACGGTGTACATAGATCTGATTCGGGAACATTTCGGAGAGAAAGAATTTTTGACAACACCGATGCGGCAGGAAGTCAAACGATGTGAAATGGCATTTGAGACGGCGATGGAAGGAAAGACGGTCGCAATGATCTGCAGCGGAGATGCAGGAGTCTACGGCATGTCGGGGTTACTTTACGAGATGGGTGCGCGTTATCCCGAGGTAGCGTTGGAAGTGATCCCGGGAGTGACGGCAGCCACCGCAGGGGCGGCGGTACTTGGAGCGCCGCTGATGCATGATTTCTGTCTAATCAGTCTTAGTGATCTTCTGACGCCGTGGGAGAAGATTGAAAGACGGCTGCGGGCTGCAGCGGAGGCAGATTTTGTCATTTGTCTTTACAACCCTTCGAGCAAAAAGAGAAAAGATTATCTGCGGCGGGCCTGTGAGATTTTACTGGAGTATCAGAGTCCGGACATTGTCTGCGGAACTGTGGTCAATATTGGAAGAACCGGGGAACAGAAGAAGGTTCTGTCGTTAGAAGCGCTGAAGGAAGAGCAGGTTGATATGTTTACAACAGTATTTATCGGTAATTCACAGACGATGTCACTGGAAGAGATGATGGTAACACCGAGAGGATATCGGAATGTGTAGGGTAATAGTATTTGCCGGCACAACCGAGGGGAGAAAACTGTCAGCATTTCTGGAGGAAAGACAGATTCCAGCCATGATCTGTGTGGCAACAGAATACGGGGAATCTGTTCTGGAAGAATATGCACAGCTGGAAGTACACCGCGGGAGAATGGATCAGGAAGATATGAGGAAACTTTTTGAAGAAAAGAGGCCGGAAGTTGTCATTGACGCTACTCATCCCTATGCGGTGGAAGTGACAAAAAATATCCGAACTGCTTGTGAGAAAGGTGGAAGAACATATATCAGAGTTGTCAGAAAATCCGAAGAATATAAAAAATATGGAAAGAACATCTATGTAGATTCTGCTGCGGAGGCAGCCCGGTACTTAAGTGGGACAGCCGGAAATATCTTTTTGACAACTGGAAGTAAGGAGCTTGGAGCATTTACCGAGATTCCTGACTATGAAGAGCGGGTTTACGCGCGAGTTCTGCCGGCTCCGGAGATTATCAGTGTATGTGCCAAGCTTGGAATCCGTGGAAAACATGTAATCTGCATGCAAGGACCGTTTTCAGAAGCATTGAATGAAGCAATGTTTGCACAGTGTCATGCGGCTTATGTCGTGACAAAAGAGTCGGGAACAGCAGGTGGATTTCGAGAGAAGGAGCAGGCAGCAGAACAGCTTGGAATTCCGCTTGTGATCATAGGAAGACCAAAGAAGGAAGAAGGGCTTTCTTTGGAGCAGTGCAAAGAAATGCTAGAAAAACAGTTTCAAAAGGAAATAGACGGAAGAACAAAGGAAATGAGAAATCAGTCGGAGAAAGGCAGAAGACGACGGGTATCTCTTGTGGGAATCGGGATGGGATCTGCTGAGACGATGACTGGGGAAGCCAGCCGTATATGCAGGGAGGCAGATCTTCTGATCGGTGCGAAGCGGATGACAGAGGCAGTCAGACAAGAAGGACAGCAGATTTTCTGCGCCTACCGTGCGGAGGAAATACTGGAATATATCAAAGAACATCCACAGTACGAAAATGTTGCGGTTGTACTTTCTGGAGATGTTGGCTTTTTCAGTGGAGCAAAGGATTTCCTTGGCCATGTAAAAGAACAGGAGGAGAACTTGGAAGTCCGCGTGATCCCCGGAATTTCGTCTCTTGTCTATTTCTGTGCGAAGCTGCATGTCCCATGGGAAAAAGTGAAGGCGATCAGTGCCCATGGGAGAGAGGAAGGGCTGGTTTCCGGTGTACGGGAACATCCTATGGTTTTTGCGTTGGCAGGAGGAAAGAATCAGATTGCAGAACTTTGTAAGAGATTGACAGCGTACGGCTTTGGGGACTGTGAAATTGCAGTTGGGGAGAGACTTTCTTATCCGGAGGAGCGAATTTTTCAGGGAAATGTGAGGGAATTCTGTGAGTTGGAAACCGATTCGCTCGCAGTTTTTCTAATCTGGAATCGGAGAGCAGAGCGGCGTGAGGTCGTTTGCGGGATTCCGGACGAGCAGTTTTGCAGGGGAAAGGTTCCGATGACGAAAGAAGAGGTTAGAAGTATCTCCATTTCTAAGCTGAGGCTTTGGAAGGATGCTGTGATCTATGATGTGGGTGCAGGAACCGGATCGGTTGCTGTGGAAATGGCGTTGCAGGCTCCTGATGGTGTCGTTTATGCGGTGGAGAAAAACGAGGAGGCAGTAGCGCTTCTGGGGAAAAACCGAGTGGCATTTGCTGTAGATCACTTGAAGATTGTTCACGGAAAAGCGCCGGAGGCACTGGAAAATCTTCCCGCCCCGACACATGTATTTCTCGGAGGTTCCTCGGGAAATCTCAAAGAAATTCTGGATATCGTCCGCAAAAAAAATAAAGCGGTCCGGGTTGTGATCAATGCAATTACCTTGGAGACCGTCACAGAGGCGCTTACTTATCTGAAAGAGCAGGAAATTTCCGGTGCAGAGGTTGTCTCTGTTCAGACAGCGCGTGCACGGGAAGTCGGAAGATATCATATGATGACCGGACAAAATCCGGTCTATGTCATTTCGTTTGGAGGAGAAAGGCAGGAAGGATAAATGAAAGGAGAAAAAATGCCACGATTTCTGCTTGGAGCACCTGCGAGCGGGAGTGGAAAAACGCTGATCACCTGTGGGATTTTACAGGCGTTGCAGGCACGGGGAAAAGCGGTGGCTTCCTTTAAATGTGGACCGGATTATATCGATCCGATGTTTCATACAAAGATTATTGGAGCGAAAAGCCGGAATCTGGATGGATTCTTTTTAAATCAGGGGCAGATCTGTCGCGAACTTACTTCTGTAGATTGTGATATTGCAATCCTAGAAGGGGTTATGGGGTATTATGACGGAATTGCAGGAATTTCCACGCGCGCAAGTGCGTTTGAAGTGGCAAAGTGGACGAAGACACCGGCGGTGCTGATCGTGGATGGAAAAGGAATGAGTGTATCAGTCACAGCCTTGATCCAGGGGTTCCTTACCTATCAAACAGACAATCAGATCGAAGGAGTGATTTTCAACCGGGTATCCCCAATGCTGTATCCGAGACTTCGCAAGATGGTGGAAGAGCAGTTGGGAATTCAGGTGTACGGATATGTGCCGGAACTGAAAGGATTCAAACTGGAAAGCAGGCATCTGGGTCTGAAACTTCCGGAAGAGATCAAAGAGTTGAAAGACCAGATGCATCTGTTGGGAAAACAGATGGAAAAGACGGTTGATCTGGATGGACTGTTAAAACTGGCAGCGCAGGCGGAGGACATCCCTGTGGCAGAGAAGAAAGATGATCTTGTAAGAAAAGGAGATCAGGGGAAAAGGGGAAAAAGCATTGTGCAAAGAGAGAAAGTCCGCATCGGGGTGGCAAAAGACGAGGCATTCTGCTTTATCTATGAGGAAAATCTAGAAGCGCTTCGTCGGGCAGGGGCAGAAGTTTGTTTCTTTTCACCAATACATGATGCCGAACTGCCGCCAGAGCTGGAAGGAATTGTGCTGTATGGAGGGTATCCGGAACTTTTTGCGGAAAGGCTCAGCACAAATGTATCAATGCGGACGGCGGTTTGCGAGGCAATTCGGCAGGGCGTGTGCTGCATTGCAGAATGCGGAGGATTTATGTATCTGCATGAGACTTTGAAAGATATGGAAGGAAAGGAATATCCGATGGTAGGTATCTTTCCGGGAAATACTTTTTATACCGGAAAACTTTCGAGGTTTGGGTATGTGACACTGACGGAAGGGACTGTGTTCGGAGAAAAGACAGATCCGATCACTGCGCATGAATTTCACTATTTTGACTCTACAAACTGTGGAGACGATTTTCTCGCAGTGAAACCACTCAGTGAACGATCCTGGAGATGTATGCATGCAGGAGAGCGGATTTTGGCGGGGTATCCACATATTCATTATGGGGGAAATCCACAGATCGCAGAACTTTTTATTAAAAAATGCAAGGAAAGAAAGAGGTAAGAGATGTCAGCACAGTCCCTTCAGACAGAAGGAAAACTTCTGAAAGAAACAATGAAAAAAATATGTCCGCCGGATACAGCGGCAATGGAGCAGTGTCAGCAGCGGTGGGATAGTATTGCAAAGCCCCTTCACAGCCTTGGAAGGCTGGAGGAAGTACTGATTCAGACGGCGGGAATGACAGGAAGCGATGAGGTGCATTTTGGGAAGAAAGCGCTTATTGTCATGTGTGCCGACAATGGGGTCGTGGAGGAAGGAATTTCTCAGACCGGGCAGGAAGTCACTGCGGTTGTAGCGGAAAATTTCCTGAGTGGTGACACGAGTGCGGCAATCATGTGTAAGGCGGCAGGGGCAGACTTGTTTCCGGTGGATATTGGAATTGCAAGAGATACGAAGCTGCGAGATGAAAAGATTGCATACGGCACGAAAAATATGGCGCGGGAGTGGGCGATGACAAGAGCACAGGCAGTTTGTGCGATAGAAACAGGAATCCGTATGGCAGAGGAACTCGCAGAGAAAGGATATGAGATTCTTGCCACCGGAGAGATGGGGATCGGAAATACGACAACAAGCAGCGCGGTAGCAGCAGTACTGTTAGAAAAGCCGGTCGAAGAGATGACAGGCAGAGGGGCAGGACTGACAAGTGCGGCACTGAAGCGAAAGCAGGAAGTCATCAAAAAAGCAGTGGAATTGCATCAACCAGACCGGACAGATGGGATCGATGTTCTTGCAAAAGTGGGCGGATTTGATCTCGGAGGGATGGCAGGCGTCTTTCTGGGAGGGGCGGCAAAGAAAATTCCGGTGATCATCGACGGATTTATCTCGGCAGCGGCAGCCCTTCTGGCAGCGACTATTTGCCCGGAAGTCAAGTCATATATGCTAGCCTCACATTTGTCAAAGGAGCCGGCGATGCAGATGATACTGGAAGCGCTGGGCAAGAAGCCGCTGATCACATGTGAGATGTGTCTTGGAGAAGGAACTGGAGCGGTAGCGATTTTTCCGTTGCTTCAGATGGCGGAGGACGTTTACAAAAAGATGAGTACGTTCGGGGAGATTTCGATAGAAAGTTATAAGGAGTTGAAGTAGATGTTTCAGATTGTGACCGGAGGAAGCGGAAGCGGAAAATCTGCTTTTGCGGAAGCGCTGGCAATGGAACTTGGAAAAAAACGGTATTATATTGCGACGATGTATCCTTTCGGGGAAGAATCTAAGCAAAAAATTGCAAGACATCGGGCAATGCGGGCAGAGAAACAGTTTGAGACAATTGAATGTTATACAAACCTGAAAGCAGTACGGTTGCCATCGGAAAGTATAGATGGAAAACATTCAGAGGGTCACTGGGATACTGGAGAAAGACTACAGGAATGTGTAGTACTTCTGGAATGTATGTCCAACCTCCTGGCAAATGAAATGTATTCTGAGGATGGGGCGAAGGAGCGGGCAGTAGAAGAAATCCTTCAGGGAATCCATATGCTCCAAAAGCAGGCAGCGCATCTGGTCCTTGTGACAAATGAAGTATTTTCTGATGGGATCGTCTATGATCCCGATACGATACAGTATCAAAAACAGTTGGCGAAGATCAACCAGGTACTGGCAGCAGAGGCAGATGAGGTTACAGAAGTTATCTATGGAATCCCGTGGAAGTTAAAAGCAAAGAAGGAAGAAGGAGTATAGGGAAGATGGAAAAGGGAAAAGGACTGTATGAAAGTTTTAAAATCGCATGCTCGATGTACTCAAAGCTTCCGGTTCCACAAAGCGACTGGACGGAGGAAAATATGCGGTATGTCATGTGCTTCTTTCCATGGATCGGCGCAGTGATCGGACTTTTCTTTGCGGGAGTGTGGAATGTAAAAGAGTGGCTGGCAAGTTGCGGAATCTATTATCACGAATTGTTTTATGCGGCAATTTTGACAGTGCTTCCGATCTTTGTGACCGGAGGGATTCATATGGATGGTTTTCTGGATACGTGTGATGCGCTCAGCTCGTGGCAGGAAAAGGAGCGGCGGCTGGAAATTTTGAAAGACTCTCATGCCGGTGCATTTGCGATTCTTTCGTGTGCCGTCTATCTGATTTTGACTTGTGGTGCAATGACGAGTCTGCGGACAGAGCTCATCCCGGTAGTCGGACTTGGTTTTTTGATGTCAAGAAGCTTAAGCGGACTTTCTATCGTTACTTTTCCGATGGCAAAAGGAAGCGGACTTGCTGCGATGTTTGCCGATCGTGCAAAAAAGAAGATCGTACGAAATACAATGGCCGTCTATTTGGTGATGCTTGCAGTGCTGATGATTGTGGTCGGAAAACTTTCAGGGCTTCTGGCTGTTGTGGCAGCCGGGGGGATATTTTTCTACTATTATAAAATGTCTGTCAAAAATTTCGGCGGCATTACCGGAGATCTGGCAGGATGGTTTCTGCAAGTCTGTGAACTGGGGATTCTGTTGTCGGCAGTGATCGGTGGAGGAATTTTCCGGTAAAACGATGGAAGAGATAAAAGGAGGCAGAGCAGATGAAATTAGTGATTGGAGGAGCCTATCAGGGAAAGCGTGCCTATGTGGAAGAACATGACTCTATTCAAAAATGGGCAAACGGGGAGATTTGCCCTGAGGAAGAAATTTTTTCCTGCGAAGGAATGGTAGATTTTCATCTATATTTGCGCAGGCTGCTGCAGGAAGGAAAGGAGCAGTATGTAAGAGAACAGCTGATTCCAAAGCTTTTGCAGGAAAATCCCGGGATTGTTCTTGTGACAAATGAACTCGGTTATGGAATTGTGCCGATCGATCCATTTGACCGCAGTTGGCGGGAGCTGACCGGAAGAATCTGCACAGAACTGGCAGAACATGCCGACGAGGTCACTCGGGTTGTCTGTGGAATTCCGGTTGTACTAAAATAAGATGAAAGGGAAATAGAAATCGCATAAGACGACAAATAGAAACAGTGATAGATTCCTTGTAAATTGATGGAGAAATATGAAAGAAAGAAATTTAGAACAGAAGAAAACACCGATGTGGATCGATTTGGTCCGCCACGGAATGACAAGGGGCAATGAGGAGCGCAGATACATCGGGATCACCGATGAACCGCTTAGTGAGAGAGGAAGAAAACTGGCAGAACAGTGTATGTATGAGATGCCGGAGATTGTGTTTTCCAGTCCGCTGAAGCGCTGTGTGGAGACGGCAGAAATTTTATATCCCGACCAGGATATTTATATTATAGAAGAATTAAGAGAGTGTGATTTTGGAATCTTTGAAGGCAAAAATGCAGAAGAACTGTCCAAAACAGAAGCTTATCAGAGGTGGATCGACAGCAATGCAACGATTCCTTTTCCCGGTGGAGAAAGCAGGGAGGGGTTTCGCAGTCGGTGTCTTTTGGGCTGGAAGAAAGTGATTTCTGTCTGCCAAGAGCAGCAAAAAAAGTCTGCCGCTGTCGTGACACATGGTGGTGTGATTATGAATTTGATGGAGACCGTCACAGCGTTTGAAAAGTCGTTTTATGAATGGCATGTCAAAAATCTGTGCGGATATTCTATTTATATAGAAAAGGAGTTAGAAAAGAATGGGAAATTGGATCTTACCTGCGGTACTGACGGGTTTTCTTATGGATCTTTGCATTGGTGATCCAAGATGGATGTATCATCCGGTCTGTATGATCGGAAATGCCATCACTGCCTGCGAGAAGTGGCTGCGGGCGTGGTTCCCGAAGACAAAAAGAGGGGAACAGATGGCGGGAGGAGTACTTGTACTTTGCATTGTGAGCGGGTGTGTTCTGATTCCGGGAGGGCTTTTATTTCTCGCATACCGTTTGCATCCTGCAGCAGGATTTATCCTGGAATCGTGTATGTGCTGGCAGATGCTGGCGACAAAATCTCTGAAAACAGAAAGCATGAAGGTCTATGAACGATTACAGGCAGAAGATGTCGAGGGGGCGAGGAAGGCTGTTTCGATGATTGTGGGACGAGATACTGCCGCGCTTACCGAGGAGGGAATCACAAAAGCTGCGGTAGAGACAGTTGCGGAAAATACTTCCGATGGGGTGATTGCGCCACTGCTCTATATGATGCTTGCAGGAGGTGTGGGAGCTTACTTTTATAAGGCGATCAATACCATGGATTCTATGGTTGGATACAAAAATGAGAAATATAAAAATTTCGGAACTTGCGCCGCCAAACTGGATGATCTTGTCAACTACATTCCAGCAAGGCTGTCTGCATGGTTTATAGTTGCAGCGGCGGCGGTAGAAGGGCATCACTGGAAAGATGCGATTCGGATTTACAGAAGAGACAGAAGAAATCATGCCAGCCCGAATTCTGCTCAGACAGAGGCTGTCATGGCAGGGGCGCTTGGAGTGCAGCTTGCGGGAAATGCATGGTATTTTGGAAAATTATATGAAAAGCCGACAATCGGAGATGACAAACGAAAGATAGAGGCAGAAGATATCCGGAGGGCAAATCAGATGTTGTATGGAACAGCGGTGATCGCAGTGCTTGCATTTACTATGCTGTATATAGGAATTTGTCTGTAAGAAAGCATGAAAAAGAGATGGAAGTATCAAGAGAAGAAAGGCAGGAGAAGAGAATATGAAAAAACTGATCCACGGAGGAGATGTTTACCGGAATCCGGATTGTATCGATTTCTCGGCAAATATTAATCCGCTGGGACCACCGGACAGTGTAAAAAAGGCGGTGGCAGCGTGTGTAAATGACATCGCACATTATCCGGATGTGCAGTGCAAAGAGTTAAAAAAAAGGCTTGGATGGGCAGAGCAGATGGAAGAAGAGGCGCTGATCATTGGAAATGGTGCGGCGGAGCTGATCTTTGCGCTTGGATACAGTCTCAGACCGAAGCGGGCGCTCCTGCCGCAACCGACATTTGCAGAATATGAGCAGGCGCTTCTGGCAGCAGGCTGTGAAGTTTTCTATTACCCACTATCAGAAGAAAATGGATTCCGGCTCACAGAAGACTTTTTGCAGGTGCTGACCGGGGAGATAGATATGGTATTTTTGTGTAATCCAAACAATCCGACCGGAGTTTTGACGGAGAGAGATCTTCTGATACAGATTCTGAACCGGTGTAAAGAGAAACAGATTTTTTTAGTTGTAGATGAATGTTTCCTCGATTTTGTAGAGGAGGCGGAAGCATTTGAATTAAAGGAAATGACAGGGTTATACTCAAATTTGTTTCTTCTCAAAGCATTCACAAAGCGCTACGCAATTCCGGGGCTTCGGCTTGGGTATGGAATTTGCCAAAACAAGGAACTGCTAGAAAAAATGGAACAGGCAGTGCAGCCGTGGAATGTCTCGGTTCCAGCTCAGGCGGCAGGAATTGCGGCATTGGAAGAGGATGCGTATGTAAGAAGAGCAAAAGCGTTGATTCGGGAAGAGAAAGCATATCTCAGAAAAGAACTTATCCGGCTTGGGATGAAATGCTACGCATCTGAGGCAAACTATATTTTTTTTCGGGGAGAAAAAGGGATGTGTGAAGGGTGCCGCAGGCAGGGGATTCTTATCCGGGATTGTCAGAATTATCCAGGGCTCTCGGAAGGGTTTTATCGTGTGGCAGTGCGGACGAGAAATGAAAATAAAAAGCTGATAGAAGGGATAGAAAGATGGCAAAAGCAATTATGATACAGGGCACGATGTCCAGTGCAGGAAAGAGTTTGATTGCGGCGGGGCTGTGCCGGATCTTTCAGCAGGACGGATACCGGTGTGCGCCGTTTAAATCACAGAACATGGCACTGAACTCCTTTATCACAGAAGATGGTCTGGAAATGGGAAGAGCACAGGTAATGCAGGCGGAAGCAGCAGGGATTGAGCCGTCTGTATGGATGAATCCGATTCTCTTAAAACCGACCAACGATATGGGATCTCAGGTCATCGTAAATGGAGAAGTGATCGGTACGATGAAGGCCAGAGATTATTTTGCTTATAAGAAACAACTGATCCCAGATATTCTGCGCGCATATCAAAAATTGGAGGCAGAATATGATATCATCGTAATCGAAGGTGCCGGAAGCCCGGCGGAGATCAATCTGAAGCAAGATGATATTGTGAATATGGGTATGGCAAAATTGGCCAAAGCGCCGGTTCTTCTCGTGGGAGACATTGATCGTGGAGGAGTGTTTGCACAGCTTCTCGGGACACTTCTTTTGTTGGAGGAAGAGGAAAAACAGATGGTCAAAGGTCTGATCATCAACAAATTTCGGGGAGATAAGACAATTTTGGATCCGGGTGTCGTGATGCTGGAAGAAAAAGGAGGGATTCCGGTTGTAGGAGTTGCTCCGTATCTGCAGGTGCAGTTAGACGATGAGGACAGTCTGACCGAACGGTTTTGGATGAAAGAGGCGGCAGGAAAGATTGATATCGCCGTGATCCGTCTTCCGAGGATTTCCAATTTTACAGATTTTAATGCGTTGGAAGTGGCAAAGGAAGCGTCTGTCCGCTATGTGGAACATGTGAGAGAATTGCAGAAGCCGGATTTGATCATTCTGCCAGGCAGCAAGAATACAATGGAAGATCTCAGATGGCTTAGGGAAAGCGGTATGGAGGCAGCAATCTTAAAAGCACACGCAAAAGGGACAGTTATTTTCGGGATCTGCGGAGGATATCAGATGCTTGGGGAGACGATCAAAGATCCCGAGCAGATGGAGGCTGGAGGAACGATCCAGGGGATGGGCCTGCTTCCGGTGGATACTGTATTTTCCACAGAAAAGACAAGAACTAGGGTGGAAGGAACCTTTAGTATGCCGGGAGGAACATTAAAAAGGCTTGCGGGGATTCCGCTTTATGGATATGAGGTGCATATGGGACAGACCGTATGTCGAGGGCAGACGCTGACAAAATTACAGGAAACATCCCATAAAAGAGAAGCATTCCAACTAGAAAAAGAAGGGGAGAAGGCAGATGGATGCTGGAAAGAAAATGTATATGGCACTTATGTGCATGGCATTTTCGATGGGGAAGGCGTTGTGCCGGCAATCTTAGAAGCGCTTGCAGAGAAAAAGGGGATTACACTTTCCGATTTGGAACAAGTGGATTTTGCAGCTTTTAAAGAAACGCAGTATAATCTTCTCGCAGAAGGATTGCGTGCACATCTGGATATGGAAAAAATCTATGAGATTTTGGAGACAGGAATATAGAATCTGTCAAAACTGAGAAAAGGAGATATCGATGAAGATTGCATTAGAAAAAGTAGAACCGGCACAAATCGAAAAGAGAAGTTTTGAAATCATAGGAGAAGAACTGGGTGAGCGGAGCTTTCCGAAATTGCACGAGCCGATCATTAAAAGATGTATCCACACAAGTGCAGATTTTGATTACGCAGACAACCTGGTCTTCTCAGAGCATGCGGTGGAAACAGCTCTCGCTGCGCTGAAGCGGGGAGAAGCGATCATCACTGACACAAACATGGGAAAAGCAGGGGTCAATAAAAAAATCTTGCAGAAACTAGGAGGGGAAATCTATTGCTTTATGGCAGAGGAAGACGTGGCGGCTGCGGCCAAAGAGCGAAAAGAGACACGTGCGGTAGTCAGCATGGAGAAGGCGGCAGAATTAGGAGGACATCCGATCATTGCAGTAGGGAATGCTCCGACAGCGCTTGTGCGCCTCTATGAATTGATTCAGGAAAAGAAAATTTCTCCGTCATTGGTCATTGGAGTTCCGGTAGGTTTTGTCAATGTGGTGCAGTCCAAAGAGCTGATTATGGAAGCTGGAGTGCCATATATTGTGGCAAGAGGAAGAAAAGGGGGAAGCAATATTGCAGCTTGTATCTGCAATGCACTGTTGTATATGATTGAGAGAGATGGAAAATAAAGAGAAACACACGCCTTGTATAGACTGAAAAGCAGCCTTACAAGGCGTGTGTTGCATTTGAGATCACCAGGGAGTATACAGCTCTAAAATGGCCTATGCTTCTGCCAGTGCATCTTCGATATGCTGGAGAAATATTTTACGGATCGCTTCATATTCTCCAAGTCCCTTTAAGATGCATGTCACCGGATATCCAAGTGACTGAAATTGTGATTGCCAGGAATCTTCGTCTTCTCCAGCCATATCGTTTACAGCGTGATCCCCTGCAACGATCATAAAAGGAGCAAGATAAATCTGCTCTGGGTGGGTTTGATCAACGAGGCGCAGCAGCGTATCCATATCGGGATAAGCTTCTACTGTTCCGACAAAGATATTTGGATATCCCATCTCTTTGAATTGATAATCCAAAGCAGCATAGATTGCATTGGAATAATGTGTAGTTCCATGTCCCATAAGTACGAGAGCATCTTTTGGGGAGAGAGACGAGAACGTCTCGGTCACTGCGGCGATCACGGCCCGATTATCTGCTTCGCTTGTCAGAAGTGGAGTCCCAAACCGGATGGAGCGAAAAGCGTCACGGAAAGAGAGGGCATGCTCTTTCATCAGATCATTCTCAATTCCGTTAATAACATGGGTTGGCTGGATAATGACATCTGTGATCCCATCTGCGAGCATCTGCTCCATCGCCTCGATTACGGTGAAGATTTTCACATGGTCACGCTTCAGGATTTTTCTGATGATCATCCCACTTGTCCATGCACGGTAAATCGCAAAGCCCGGAAAAGCGGATGCGATTTCAGATTCAATCGCATCGATCGTAACTGCGCGGGTGTTTTCATGACTTGTGCCAAAGCTGACAACAAGGATTGCTTTTTTTTCGATAAAATTCATAATACAGTCCTCACTTTATATGGATGAAAATATGGTTTGCTTTCGGTGATTGTTTATTTACTGGATGCTTTTTTGCATCATCGGGTAATGCTTCCAGTCGTTGTTCAAGTTCTGTTAAAGTTCTTGGGACAGGAAGTTCTTTTGATAAAATATGCTTCCTGCACAGTGTCTGAAAAAGCGGAAGGACCGATGGCGGTCTTAAGTTGGTCCGTGCCAGTGCTTCTGTATCTGAAAAAACATCAAGCGGTGTCCCGCTTTTTAAAACACTGCCTTCGTGGATCAGAACCACTTCATCTGCCCAGGCAAATGCGTAGTCGGCATCATGAGTGGCAATTAAAATCGTCATATCATTGTCGCTAAGTTGATCGATCGATGCCCGCACAATATCGGTATGTTTCGGGTCAAGAGAAGCGGCAGGTTCATCGAGGATCAGAATTTCCGGCTGCATAACAAGAATATCTGCAATAGCAACCTGCTTTTTTTGTCCACCGCTCAGTGCATGGGTCGGTTTCTCCTGAAATGGTGTGATCTCCAATTTGGAAATGATATTGGAGACAGCCTGTCTCGCTGTATCTTTTGAAACGCCGAGATTTAAAATTCCAAAAGAAATTTCTTCATAGACACTGGCGGAAAAGAGTTGGTTATCCGGATCCTGAAAGACGATACCGATGTTACTCCTTAGCTCCAGAAGTTCTCTGCGGGAATAACCGATTTCTTTTCCGTGAAAAAACAGATTTCCGGAAGAAGGGCGGTGGATTCCGTTGCAGCAGAGGAAAAAGGTAGATTTGCCGGAACCGTTAGATCCCATCACTGCAATTTTCTTCCCTTTTTCAATTTTCAATGAAAAATCATTGAGAGAATGTGTCTGATCATTGTCATAAGAGAAATATAAATGTTTTGCTTCTAAAATCGTTTCTGACATTATGGCAGTCCTTTCCATGAAAAGTAGAGTAACAATAGTTCGTAACCGATGCAAAGAAAGAGTTCCTTTCTCTTAACAGGATACTGTTGATGGAGAACACGAATTGTTCCATCATAGCAGCGTGATTCCATAGCATCATACAGCCTGCCCGATTTCTGAATGGCACGGATGAACAGAACGGATAAAAGTGCACCGAAGGAAGAAAAGGAAGTGCGAAAATTCCGATTGCCAAGCCGTGCTTTCTGGGCTGTGGAAATAGAAGAGGCAAGCTCGGCGAGAACAAAGAGAAATCGATAGATCAAAAGCATCAGTTCGATGAACAGAGAAGGGCAGTGCAGTTTTTCTAAAACGGCGATCAAATCGGTCATCGGTGTGGAAAGTGATAAAAAATAAAGGCAGGACACAGCTCCGAATGCGGTGCAGAAAATCTGAACGGCAAAGAGAATCGTATCCTTTCCGGCTGTGATGTAAAAAGTTCCGAGGCAGATCGCATATCCTGACAATGGTGTCTTTGAAAAATTAATGACCACTGTCAAAGTACTCAAAAGAAGGAAGAAAAACGGAATACATAAAAGCCGTATGTAGCGGGCAGCAGGAATGCCACCCACACATACGGTCAAAAATCCGGTAGTTGCAAAGACGATCGCTGCGATCACAATGGAGCGGTTCCAGACACAGATGAACAGTGTCAGCACGGTGAAAGCAAATTTTATCTCTGCATTTCTCTCTCTTAGTTTTGAATGATAACAAAGTGTGTCGATTTCAAACATAGACAGTCCTTTCCGGGAAAATGATAATATAGGAAATAAAAAACGGTCGTCCGTCTTTATTTTGCAGGTTGAGATTCTGCTTTGGATTCGTGTTTTGCGCGTTCTCTCAGCACACCGAGCAGATATCCAAAGACTCCTGCACCAAGCCCGGCCTGAAGACAGAACAGAAGACTTTCTGTCTCACCTCCCGGTGGCTCCAGAATCGGGGAAGCCCATGCTTCATAATCTGGGTTGATTTCTGTGATGGCAGTTTCTGCTTCGCCGTCTGCACCGCCAAATTCAGAACCTTTATTTTTGCTCATCGTAAGCGGGATTACGGCAATCAGTACGCAGAGCAGTAATAAAATAATGATAGATTTTGCTTTACTTGACATTTGCAGCACCTCCTTTGAAGTATCCAAGTGCAGATAATTCAGATTTTGCGTAAGATTCCAGACTCATGATAACGACAACCGTCAGAAGTCCTTCGATGATTGCAAGTGGCACCTGAGTCGCTGCAAAGATCCCCATGAACTTCACTAAAGAAGCAGAAAATCCACCGACTTCGGAAGGGTAGGCGAGAGCGAGCTGGAAGCTTGTAATACAATAAGTAAATAAATCGCCGAGAGAGGCCGCAAGAAAGATTGTGACCATTCGATTCAGTTTTAATTTCTGACAGAGCTTATAGATTCCAAATGTCAGAAGCGGACCGGCGATTGCCATGGAAAATGTATTTGCTCCAAGTGTCGTAAGACCTCCGTGAGCGAGAAGTACTGCCTGAAATAGGAGGACGATCAGTCCTAAAATTCCGGTGGCACATGGTCCGAACAAGATCGCACCGAGTCCTGTTCCTGTCATATGAGAACTGCTTCCTGTGACAGATGGGATTTTCAGGGCAGATAAAACAAAGGCGTAAGCTCCTGCCATTGCTAAAAGGATCAGAGTCTTCCGGTGTTCCTGAATTGTTTTCTTCAGAGAGAAGAATCCTGCGATCAGAAATGGAATACAGAGAATGCCCCATGCGATGCAATAAGTAACTGGAAGATAGCCTTCCATAATGTGCATTGCATTTGCGGCAGGATAAATACCAAAACCGATGGCAAGTATGGTTGATAAAGTGACGAGTTTCTTTTGTGTTTTGTTCATTGATTATTCCTCCTGCATTTTGCTGCTTATTTTGTAAAAGAAAATTTTTACAAAATAAAAACCTGTCATGCAAAAAAAGCAGACAGGTATGCGCGATAAAGGGGCTGTCATAAAAGAAAGTTTTACAAAAGAAGCAACCGGTATCTGTCCAGATACAGGCTGTCACTTGCTCAGATCTTCTATATTTATGACACCCTCTTTATACACCTAGTCATCGCTCGTAACTATGTGTGAATCTTATGCAACAGACAGGTCTTCTGACTCAGGTATCAACACCGTCAGCCGCCTTCCCAGTATCCCAGTGGCATATTGGCTGACGATTCCTCCAACACAGTGGCGGGACCGTATGAGAATCTCACTCATTTCCCTATTATCCCTTGCGGGCATCTGATTGCACTCAATTATATCAGAAGTGTATCGTGTTTTTTCTTCTCTGTCAATGGTGAATGTTGTAAGAAAACAAGTGTTTCTGCTATACGGACAGTAAAATAAAAATGTTCGCGATATGCGGAAAAAAGTCTTGAAAAAAATGTCAAAATAGAGTATGATAAATACAAATGGTGATAATACTGAATCACAATTACACGGAGGGAAAAATAAGATGAACGATAATAAAATGTGGGCACTTGTAAAAGAAACAGCAGCTCCGGGACTTGCATTAAAAAGAGTACCGATTCCGGAAGTTGGTACAAACGATGTGAAGATCAAAATCCATAAGACAGCAATCTGTGGAACAGACGTACATATCTACCAGTGGAATGAATGGGCACAGCACACCATTGCCGTAGGACAGACAGCTGGACACGAATATGTTGGAGAGATCGTAGAGATGGGATCTGGCGTAGAAGGATTCAACATCGGAGATATTGTATCCGGAGAAGGACATATTGTATGCGGAAAATGCCGTAACTGTCTGGAAGGGCACAAAGAGAACTGTAAAGATGCAAAAGGTGTCGGCGTAAACCGCGATGGAGCATTTGCAGAATACCTTGTCATCCCTGCTGCTAACGTATGGCCGACAAATCCGGCAATCCCGGAAGAGATGTATGCAATCTTTGATCCATTTGGAAATGCGACACATACAGCACTTTCTTATGAAGTATTAGGAGAAGATGTGCTGATCACAGGAGCAGGACCGATCGGAATCATGGCAGCGGCAATCGCAAAATTTGCAGGAGCAAGACACGTTGTTATCACAGATTTTAACCAGTATCGTCTGGATCTTGCAAAGAAACTGGGAGCAACAAGAACAGTAAATCTTGCAAATGAGAAATTGGAAGAAGTCATGAAGGAAATCGGAATGACAGAAGGATTCGACGTTGGTATGGAAATGTCCGGAGCACAAGCTGGATTTAGAGACATGATCGACAACATGAAGCACGGCGGTAAGATTGCAGTATTAGGACTTCAGAGACCAGATGCACAGATCAACTGGGAGACAGTTATCTGGAATGGACTGAATATCCGCGGAATTTACGGACGTAAAGTATGGGATACATGGTATAAGATGACTACAATGCTTCAGGCAGGACTGGACATCTCTGATATCATCACACATAGACTGAATATTAAAGATTACAAGGCAGGATTTGAAGCAATGATTTCCGGACAGTCAGGAAAGGTTATCCTGAACTGGGAAGACTTAGATCAGTTAGAGGCACAGTCACAGGAATTTTAAGATCGAAAACGACAAAAAAGTTGTCTGAAAGAAAGGAAGATTTCAACATGGCACGTAAAAATGATATTTTAAGTATCTACACAAAAGAAGTAGAAGACATTAAAGCAGCAGGATTATTTAAAGGAGAAGCTCCGATCGTTTCTCCACAGAGCGCAAAAGTAAAACTGGAGGACGGAAGAGAAGTTATCAACATGTGTGCAAATAACTATCTCGGACTTGGAGACAACCAGAGACTGATCGATGCAGCAAAGAGAACATACGATGAGAGAGGATACGGAGTTGCATCTGTACGTTTTATCTGTGGAACACAGGATATTCACAAACAACTGGAAGCGAAGATTTCAGGATTCCTCGGAACAGATGATACGATTCTTTACTCTTCTTGTTTTGATGCCAATGGTGGGTTGTTTGAGACAATTTTAACAGCAGACGATGCCGTTATCAGCGATGAATTAAATCATGCTTCTATCATCGACGGAGTACGTCTCTGCAAAGCAAAACGTTTCCGTTACAAAAATAATAACATGGAAGATCTGGAAGCAAAATTGAAAGAAGCAGATGAAGCCGGAGCAAGAATTAAACTGATCGCAACAGACGGTGTATTCTCTATGGATGGAATTATCTGTAACTTAAAAGGTGTATGTGATCTTGCAGACAAATACAATGCACTCGTGATGGTAGATGACAGCCATGCGGTAGGATTTGTCGGAGCTCACGGACGTGGAACAGCAGAGCATTGTGGTGTAGAAGGACGTGTGGATATCATCACAGGTACTTTAGGAAAAGCACTTGGTGGAGCGTCAGGCGGATACACATCAGGAAGAAAAGAAATCATCGATCTGCTTCGTCAGAGAAGCCGTCCGTATTTATTCTCCAACTCTCTTGCTCCGGCAATTGCAGGTGCAAGTATTGAAATGTTCAATATGTTAGAGGAAAGTACAGAACTTCGTGACCACTTAGAAGAAACAACAGCATACTATCGTAAACAACTTGTAGACAACGGATTTGATATCATCATGGGAACACATCCATGTGTACCTGTAATGTTATATGATGAAGTGACAGCAGCAGAATTTGCAGAGCGTATGAGAGCAAAAGGGGTATATGTTGTTGCATTCTCTTATCCGGTAGTTCCGAAGGGAAAAGCAAGAATCCGTACACAGGTATGTGCAAGCCATACAAAAGAAGATATCGACTTCATTGTAAAATGCTTCATCGAAGTAAGAGAAGAAATGGGATTGAACAAATAAATATTGCTTACGCCATGATTAACTATTATAAAGAAAAGGCATCCACGATAAAAAAGTGGGTGCCTTTTGTGTTATTGCTTTTGCCTAAAATGGAAAAATGGTCAGTGAAAAAAGCTAAGGAAATCAGTAAAAATAAATTGATACAACATGATTGAAATTCATATAAACATAATAAATGCAATATTTATTGTATAAAATACACAAAAATGTAAATATAAAATAAGTAAAATATACAAATTATATTATTTACTTAGTAAAAATGTTGACTTTTTACTAAGTAAATAATATAATAAGCACATATTAAAAAGCGAGGAGGAAACGATATGAAAAAGAAACTGGTGGGAATGCTTATTTTGGCAATGACAGCGACGACAATTTTAGGTGGCTGCGGCAGCAAGGAAGGAAAAGAAGAGACAAGTGACGGAAAAGTGAAGATTCGTTTTGCTTCCTGGGATACTGCCGAGGATGTAGAGCGTCAGCAAAAACTGGTGGATCAGTTTAATGCAGAGCATGATGATATTGAGGTGACGCTGGAGGCATACGGAAGTGATTTTGATACGAAAATCAGTGCGGGTATGGGTTCAGGAGATACCCCAGATGTGATGTATATGTGGAATTATCCTGCATATGCAGATGGGCTGGAACCGTTAGACTCATATATCGAAAAAGAAGGGGAAGATTATAAATCTAATTTCTATGATACATTGTGGAATTACAATTCACTGGATGATACAACTTATGGTATTCCAGTAGGATTTACAACACATGCATTATTCTATAATAAAGATTTATTTGCAGAGGCGGGAATTGAAGAACCGACAAACGACTGGACATGGGATGACCTTCAGAAAGCAGCAAAGACCATTTATGAGAAATGTGGTGTCAAAGGTTTCTCCTTCCAGATGAAGCCGGATCCATATGATTTTGAAATGTATCTGTGGAGTAATGGAGCAGCTTACACAGATGAAGACGGCAATCTTGAGAAGAATCTGAACTCTAAGAAATCAAAAGAAGTATTTGAAATGTTCCAGGAGATGGAAAAAGAAGAATACGCAGTTGCTACAGAGAAAACAGGTACGGATGAATTTCGTGCGGGAAATACAGCGATGTATGTATATGGATCCTGGGCGATTAATTCACTGGAAGAAGACGGCATGAACTATGGTGTAGTGAATATTCCGTCATTTGCAGATGCAGATCATCCGTCCGTAAGTATTCTTAGTTCTTCGGGAATCTCAATTTCAAAAGATTCAAAACACAAAGAAGAGGCATGGGAATTTGTAAAATTCTGGACAAGCGAAGAGATGAACAAAGAAAGAATCGGCCTGGAACTTCCAGTGTTAAATAGTGTTGTGGAATCAGAGAAAATTATGGAACAACCACAGTATGCACCATTCTACACGATGTTGGAACAAAGTGACGGATATACTCCTGCAAGTTTTATTATTGACGAATGGTCAGAATTATCAGAAAGTCTGTCTTTATCTTTTGAACAAGTATTTAATCCGAGTGTGTTGGAAAAACCATCTGATGTACTAGATGAAGCCGCACAGCAGTAAATAATGATAAAGGAACCCGAATGGGAGGAAAGAGAGAATGAAACAAAAGAAATTTCTGAAAACTGCAACTCCGTATCTGTTTATTATGCCGTGGATTATTGGATTTGTAGTGTTTACAGTAGGACCGTTGATCTTATCTCTGATCATGAGTTTTTTTGACTGGCCTCTTACGGCTACGCCGGAATTCAGAGGACTTGGCAACTATATGGAGATGTTCACAAGTGATAAGCAGTTTTGGAAATCGCTGACGATTAGTTTGAAATATGCAGCAATCTTTGTGCCACTGAACATGGGAATCGCATTGTTTCTTGCAATGCTGATCACACAGCCGGTCAAAGGTGTGAAGATTTATCGTACAATTTTCTATATTCCGGCAGTAATCTCTGGTGTTGCAACATCGATTATCTGGGGATGGATCTTAAACGGAGAGTATGGAGTGTTAAACTATCTGTTATCTCTTCTTGGAATCAAAGGACCGAAATGGCTCGTCGATCCTGCGTGGGCACTGTTCGCGGTAATACTTGCCAGTGCGTTCGGTGTTGGTACAATGATGCTGATCTTTTATACAGATATTAAAAACATTCCGATTGATGTGTATGAGGCTGCTTCCATAGATGGAGCAAGTCCGGCAAGACAGTTTTTTAGTATTACACTGCCAATTATCACACCGACGATTTTGTTTAATCTGATTACATCGATTATCAGTTCCTTCCAGCAGGTAACACTTGTTATGCTGCTTACAGGAGGAGGTCCGCTGAAATCTACTTATTTCTATGGGCTGTATACATATAACAATGCGTTTAAGCATCATAAGCTTGGATATGCCAGTGCAAATGCATGGGTTATGTTTATTATCATTCTGCTTCTGACAGCTCTTGTATTTAAATCTTCTTCTGCATGGGTATTTTACGAGACAGAGGCGGGAGGAAGTAAAAAACAGAAGAAACACAAAAGAGGGGGTAGAAAGTAATGAAAATGTCAAAAAAATCAAAAGTCATTATTTATGCACTGCTGACACTTGTTGCCGTTTACTTCTTGGCACCTTTTGTGTATATGCTGTTTACAACATTTAAGACAGAGGCAGAAGCGATCGCATATCCGCCAAAGCTTTTTCCGGAAAAATGGCTTTTTGGAAACTTTAAAGAGGCGTGGGAGGCACAGCCTTTCGGAACTTATTTATTGAATTCTATACTGGTAACAGTCGGAACAACGGCAGGTCAGGTGCTTTCCTGTTCACTTGTTGCATATGGATTTGCTAGATACAATTTTAAGGGAAAGAATATTCTCTTTATGATCCTTCTCTCTACAATGATGATTCCATGGGATGTTACAATGATCCCACAGTATATGGAGTTTAAAATGTTTGGATGGATCAACACATTGAAACCGCTGATTATTCCGGCATGGTTTGGATCGGCATACTATATATTCCTGATGAGACAGTTCTTGATGGGAGTGCCGAGAGATTTTGAGGAGGCAGCAAGAATTGACGGTGCGAATGCATTTCAGATTTACTGGAAGATCTTTATGCCAATTTTGAAACCTTCCTTAATTCTGGTCGGTGTGCTCAATATGATTAGTGTATGGAACGATTACCTTGGCCCATTGATTTTCTTACAGGATAGAAGTAAATATACACTGGCGCTTGGACTTGCTTCCTTTAAAGGAGTACATGAAACACAGATCATTCCGATGCTCTGTATTACCGTTATCATGATCATTCCACCGATTCTGATTTTCATTTTTGCACAGAAGTATATTGTGGAAGGTACAAGTGGTTCGATTAAATAAGAAAAAAAGAAAATAGAGTCGCAGGAATTCCTGTTTGCAACAGGTACAAGGAACCAGGTATCAAAAATAAGAGGAGTTTCCTGCGAACATAAGAAAAATAAGATAAGACGAGGAGATTTATACATGGTAAGGCGAGAAAGAAAAAGATGGGAAGATATAGCAGTAGAACAGATCGGGAGACGAGAAGCGAGAACTGCCTTCTATCGGGATTCCGCTCCGAAAATGACATTGAATGGAGTGTGGAACTTTTTATATCTAGAAGCGCCGGAATTATCTCCTGAAGGGTTTATGAATAAAGAAATAAGCAAAGAGGGATGGGATCAGATTGATGTCCCATCCGTTTGGCAGTTACGCGGATACGATCATATGCACTACACGGATGTATTGTATCTGTTTCCGGTTAACCCACCATTTGTTCCGACAGAAAACCCGACAGGAATTTATAAGAAAACGATAGTTCTGGATGAAAACTGGATAAAAAATGATACAATTTTAAAATTCCACGGAGTGGACAGTGCATTTGATGTGTGGGTAAATGGTGTTCATGCAGGATATAGCAAAGTAAGTAGACTTCCGAGTGAATTTGATATCACAGAACTTGTGAAAGAAGGAGAAAATGACATTACAGTCCGAGTGTATAAATGGTCGGATGGAACCTATCTGGAAGATCAGGATATGTGGTGGATGTCCGGGATTTTCCGGGATGTAGAACTGATCAATGAGCCAAAAAACAGTATCTTGGACTGTGCTGTCGAAGGAACACTGGATGACAGTTACAAAAACGGAATTTTAAATGTTTCTGTAAAAACAAAACATAATGTGACACTGACTTGGAAACTGGAAAAAGACGGACAGATAATCGCAGAGGGCGAATGCCGAACAGAAGAAAAGAAGGCAAATTGGTCAGAAAATGTTGGGGAAATCAGACCGTGGACAGCAGAGACACCGGAACTTTATGTGTTGACTGTTTCAGCAGGAGAGCATGAAGTGCAGGTGAGAACTGGATTTAGAAGAATTGAGATCATTGACAATAATTTCCGTGTCAACAATACTGTAATTCTGTTAAATGGAGTGAATCATCATGATTATAATCCAAAGGAAGGAAGATGTGTCACCTATGAACAGACAAAGGCAGACATTGTTCTGATGAAACAGCACAATATCAATGCAGTTCGGTGCTCACACTATCCGGCAAATGAATATCTCTATGATCTGTGTGATGAATATGGATTGTATGTGATCGACGAGGCGGATCTAGAATGTCATGGATTTGAGTGGACAGGGAATTACAAATGGATCACAGATGATCCGGAGTGGGAAAAATCTTATGTGGACCGGAGTGTCAGAATGGTCAAACGAGATCGCAATCATCCATGCATCATTATGTGGTCGATGGGAAATGAGTCAAGTTTTGGACATAATTTTCGCAGTGCAGCAGAAGCCATTCGTGAATTGGATGATACAAGACTTGTACATTATGAGGGAGACTTTGAGGCAGAAGTGTCGGATGTTTACTCTACGATGTACACAAGATTAAAACCACTCAAAGAGATTGCAGAATATAAAATCAAAGGAGATAAACCGCATGTGATGTGTGAATACGGACATGCGATGGGAAATGGACCAGGAGGTCTGAAAGAACATCAGGAGTTGTTCCGGAAATATAAAAGACTTCAGGGCGGATTTATTTGGGAATGGTATGATCATGGAATCTACACGGAAGAGAATGGGTATGAATATTACCGTTATGGAGGAAATTATGGAGATTTTCCGACAAATGGAAATTTCTGTATTGACGGACTTCTGATGCCAGACCGCACTCCGTCCCCGGCATTGGCAGAATATAAGCAGGTAATCGCACCAGTGGAAGTGACAAAAGTACCTGGAAAATATAGAGAAATCCAGCTGAAAAATTATTATGATTTCCGCAATCTATCCCATTTGGAACTGAGATGGTGGATTCAGGCAGAAGATCAGACAGTGCAGGAAGGAAGAATTACAGAACTTGCGGCAAAACCTCAGGAGGCACAAAAGATTCAGATTCCATATGTACCGTTTGAGGCTGAGAAAAATGTAGACTACTATCTAAACATTTCTATCTGTGAGAAAGAGAAAACGCTTTATGCATCGGCAGGACATGAAATTGTAAGAGCGCAGTTCCCGATGGAAATCCACTCTGAAGTACTGGAAGAACGTCCGCAGGGAGAGGCACTTAAGGTGACAGAAAAAGAAGGAATCCTGACTGTACAAAATGAGAAGATTACAGTGCAGTTCCACTCAGTATTTGGGAAATTACTTTCTGTTTCTGCTGATGGCAGAGAATTTTTAACTGCAGGACCAGAGATGAGTGTCTACCGTGCAACAATTGACAACGATATGTACAAGAAAGAAGACTGGATGAATAAATATTTTATTCAGAAACCGTGTGAGCAGACAGAATACTTCCGTTATCATGAAAAAGAAGATTGTGTGACAGTAGAGATTGGAAAGTATTTTGGATGTTATAATCAGTCATGGGGATTTATATGTGACTATGAGTACAGAGTCTATTCTTGCGGACAAGTGAAAGTAACACTCAACGCAAAGACTGTGCAGAATGGGAAAGAAGAACCAGAATTTCTCCCGCGTATTGGAGTTCAGATGAAAGGAAACAGAGAACTTCAGAATGCGATGTGGTATGGAAGAGGATTTGGAGAAAACTATGTGGACAGCAAAGAGGCTGCCTTTATGGGAATTTATAAGAGCGGTGTAGACGGTATGATGACAAATTATGTATATCCGCAGGAGAATGGACACCGGGAAGATGTGAAATGGTTCTCAATCGGAGATGGCAAAAATGCAATGCTTTGCATGATGGAAGCACCGCTCGGATTGAATCTGTCCAATTATACGGACGAGAGTCTGGAAAAAGCCGGCCATGCATGGCAGATGGAGAAAGCAGAGAATGTGATTATTCATCTAGATTACAAACATTCCGGACTCGGAAGCAACAGTTGCGGAGAAGAGCAGATTGAACGTGCCAAAGTAAAACGCCAGGATTTTTCGATGGCATTTACACTGCAGATGATAGAAGCGGGAACAGAAAAAGAGACTGCAAAGAAAAAATATCTTGACTAAAGGAGTGAAGGAAGATGATAAGAGATAGATTTTCAGAGAAATTACAGACATTGCTGGGTGGTGACGAATGGCTGATTCTCCAGGATGAATATGATGCGGCGGAGAATCTGAACTATGAGAGTCTGTTCTGTCTGACAAACGGGTATCTGGGGACAAGAGGAAGCTATGAGGAAGGGACGGTGAAGAGTCTTCCGTGTACATTTGTCAATGGTGTGTTTGACAAATCCGAGACATTTATGCGGGAACTGGCAAATCTTCCAAACTGGCTTGGAATTAGATTGTATGTAGAGAAGGAACTGATTGGGATCGAGAATTGCAGTATTCTGGAATTTAGCCGGGTACTGGACATGAAACATGCGATGCTTGTGAAGCGGTTTCTTCTGGAAGATAAAAAGGGAAGGCAGACACTGGTAGAAGGAATTCGTTTTGTGAGCCGGGCAAATGTACACCGGATGGCAGTTAAGCTGTATGTGACTCCGATCAATTATGATGGTATCATTGAAGTCGAAAACATTGTGGATGGTTCTGTGATCAATTTCGCAGATGCGCCGCGTTTTAAAGTGAAACACACTTATCTTGTGGCAAATGAAAGACTGACGGAAAACGGCGTATATATTGAGTGTGCGACAAGGGATAATCATCTTCATGTAGGAACCGGTGCATTCCTTGATGCAGAGAGAAACGGAAAGAGCGTGATCAAGACAAGACAGTTCTATGCGTTTGGAGAACAGACCATAGAATTCCAAGATTTTGATGCAGAGCAGGGAGTGACAACAGAAATTACGAAATATGCAAGTATTTACACAGAACGGGATCTTCCAAAATACGAGCTGCACAGTGCTGTGAAAAACGAGATTGATGCATTTGTGGAGCGAGGATTTGAGCAGGAACTGGCAGAGCATTTCAAAGTGTACGAGGAGATGTGGAAAGAAGCCGATATTCAGATTCAAGGAGATTTTGATTTGGATCGCGCAGTGCGTTTTAATATCTTTCATCTGATGAGTACAGGAAATGAGCATGATGATCGTGTGAATGTAGGGGCAAAGTTGCTTCACGGTGAGGAGTACGGTGGACATGCTTTTTGGGATACCGAATTGTTTATGCTTCCATTCTTTGCTTATGTTTTTCCGAAAACAGCAAAAAATCTGGAATCTTATCGCTATCGACTTCTTGATGCTGCGCGCGCAAATGCGGCAAAGAACGGATACAAGGGCGCACAGTATCCGTGGGAATCTGCAGACGATGGAACAGAGCAATGTCCGGATTGGACAATCGAACCAGATGGAACCTGCTACCGCTGTTATGTAGCGGATTATGAACATCATGTGACGGCTGCTGTCGCCTATGGAATTTACGATTATGTGAAGATTACAAAGGATACTTCTTTCTTATTAAAAAAGGGAGGAGAGATTCTTATGGAAACAGCAAGATTTTGGGCAAGCAGATGTGAATATATTACAGAAAAAGATCGTTATGAGATCCGCAAAGTGACGGGACCAGACGAGTGGCATGAACCGGTGGACAATAACGTGTATACCAATTACCTTGCAAAATGGAATTTAAGATATGTAATAGCTCTGATCCAAGATTTAAAAGAGCATCACAGAGAAGATTATGACAGAATCGCAGAGAAGATTTCACTGACAGAGAAGGAAATAGAAGAGTGGAATCTGGTGCAAAGTAAGATATATCTGCCGAGAAAAGAAGGAACACAACTGTTAGAGCAGTTTGAAGGTTATTTTGACTTGCAGGAAGTGACGATTCAGGAGTATGATAAGAACGATTGGCCAATCAGACCAGCTGAATTAAAGACAATGAAGACGAAGGAAACTCAGATTATCAAGCAGGCGGATGTTGTCATGCTCTTGCACTTGATGGGGGAAGAATTTGATGAAGAAACGACAAAGTTAAATTACAGCTACTATGAGAAGCGTACACTTCACGGATCTTCTTTAAGCCCGAGCATTTATTCTATCATGGGGTTGAAAGTAGGGGATGACACGAAGGCATACCGTTATTTAAGAAGAGCGGCATTTATCGACTTGATTAATCTCCAAAAGAATACAAGGGAAGGAATCCATGCAGCAAATGCAGGAGGTGTATGGCAGACAGTTGTATTTGGGTTTGCGGGGCTTTCCATTGATGCAGATGGAATTTTAAATATTACACCTAAGATGCCAAAAGAATGGGAAGGAGTGACTTTCCGGATTCATTATTTAAATTCCTGGCTGGAAATCAGTATTGATGCCAAGAATAACGCAGCTGTCAAAGTGCTGGAAGGGGCACAAACAGATGTAAAAGTGAATGGAAAACTTATGAGAGTCTAGGAGGAAACAATATGAATCATTATCTTGCAATTGCCGGGCTGGTAGTTGTGACTATCATCTGGGGCGGAGGTTTTGTGGCGAGTGATATGGCGCTTGAGAGTCTGCTTCCGTTTCAGATTATGGCAATCCGCTTTTTCCTTGGAACGGTGATGATGGGAGCAATCAGTATCAAAGGATTAAAGGGGATTAAAAAGCAGGAAGTAAAGGCGGGGGCGCTGATGGGTGCAGCCCTCTTTACTGCCTTTGCATTACAGATTATCGGACTGCAGTATACGACACCGTCAAAAAATGCATTTTTGACAGCGCTCAATGTGGTGATGGTTCCGTTTATTGCCTTTATCATTTGTAAAAAGAAAATTGGGGTAAAAGGAATTATCGGGGCAGTGATGGCAGTAGTTGGAGTTGGCATTTTATCTTTGGAGAAAAATCTAACATTGGGATTGGGGGATGCACTCACGTTGATCTGTGCGGTTGGATTTGCCTTCCAGATTTTCTTTACAAGTATTTATGTGAAGAAATATCGTGCCACTGTTCTGAATTTTATTCAGATGCTGACAGCATTTGTGCTGTCCGTAATCAGTATGTTCTGCTTTGGAGAAACACAATTTGCAGTGACGACGAAAGGATGGATCAGCGTGTTATATCTCGGTGTTGTCAGTACAACGCTCTGCTATCTTTTGCAGACAGCCTGCCAAAAGCATGTGGATGAGACAAAGGCCGCGATTATCTTGTCGATGGAGTCTGTGTTTGGAACCTTATTTTCCATCATCATTCTGCATGAGCAGATCACACTTCGGATGGTGATTGGATGTGTGATCATTCTTGCAGCAGTCATCATATCAAATCTTGCAGAAGTGCAGGAAGAAACATAAAAGTAAAGAGAGAATTTGCTGAGAATAAATAGGATGTCTGTAAAGAAATGGACACAAATAACAGAAGAATTATGAAGAGGGAAAATTACAGAAAAACAGTAAAAGAAAAGAGGGACATGGTATGAAGTATCAGGCAGTTATTTTTGATCTGGATGGCGTGATCTGCCATACAGATAAGTATCACTATCAGGCGTGGAAAGAAATCGCAGATGAACTGGGTATTGAATTTAATGAGATGATCAACAATCGTCTGCGTGGTGTAAGCAGGATGGAGAGTTTTGAGATTATTTTGGAAAAATACAATGGGAAAATGTCCGAGGAAGAAAAAATTCATTATACAACAAAGAAAAATGAAGTGTACAAAAAACTTCTGAAAAATATGTCGGAGAAAGACCTGACTGCAGAAGTGAAAAGCACGCTGGAAAGATTGCGGGAGTATGGGTTGAAGCTGGCAATCGGTTCTTCCAGTAAAAATGCTGGTTTTATATTGGAAAGACTTGGACTTGGCAATTTCTTCGATGCTGTATCTGATGGAAATAATATCACAAATTCGAAACCGGATCCGGAGGTATTTTTAAAGGCGGCAGAATTTGTCGGAGAAAAACCGGAGGATTGTCTCGTCGTAGAAGATGCAAAGGCAGGGCTTGAGGCAGCAATTGCAGGGAAGATGGACTGTGCGGCGATTGGAGATGCTGTCGCATGTGGAATGGGTACATATAATTTAAAATCTTTTGCAGACCTTCTTGAGGTAGTATCTTAAGATTGTCAGTGGCACCCGATGATACTTGCGGATGAAAAACAGGTATGATAAAATAATACTATTAAAAATAATTTTTTTGGAAAAAAGCAAAAAAATTGTTTTTATTGAGAGTGTTAACGGATGGAGGAATGGATTACGTGGCAACGATTAAGGAGATAGCAGAACTGGCGGGAGTGTCGTTAACTACAGTATCACGGGTGCTGAATTATGACGAAACATTAAATGTCCAGGACGAAACGAGGAAAAGAGTATTCGAAGCGGCGGAACAGCTGGAATATACGATAAAAGGAAAGAAAAAGAGAAAGAAAAAACTGAAAATCGGTGTTCTTTGTTCTTATTCTCTGGAGGAAGAACTTGAAGATACGTTCTATTTGTCTGTACGGGTAGCGATTGAAAATAAAATTGAAAGAGAAGGATTCAAGAAATATCAGATACGAAATACAGACCAGGCAGAAGCAGTGGCAGCGCTAGATGGTTTGATTTGCCTTGGAACATTCAGTAAGTCCATGGTTGATCACATTGCATCATTTGGTAAGCCGGTGGTTCTTGTGGATGCCGCAGCAAAGAGAGAAATCTGGGATTCGATTGTCACAGATACAAAAAGGTCTGTCCATAAGGTACTCGATTGCTTTTTGAAATATGGTCATCAGAAAATTGCATTTATTGGTGGGGATGAAGTTGATTCCGATGGAAATGAAGTAATCGATGAGAGACTAATTGCCTATCAGACATATATGCAGGAGAAGGGATTGTTTCAGGAGAGTTATATTAAGATTGGAGGCTATACTCCAAAACATGGCTATCGTCTGATGAAGGAGTTGCTGGAATTAGAAGATCGTCCGACAGCGATCTTTGCAGCCAATGATTCTCTGGCAGTTGGATGTTACAAAGCGGTGCAGGAGAAGGGGCTTCATATTCCGGAAGATATTAGTATCATTGGCTTTAATGATATTTCAATGGCAAAATATATGATTCCACCATTGTCGACAGTGCATGTTTATATGAAATTCATGGGAGAACAAGCTGTGACTCTTCTGGCAGAGAGAATCAGCACAGAGAGAGAGATTAGTATGCATATATCTATTCCGGCAGAGCTTGTGCTTCGGGATAGTGTGGGAAAAAATAAAGTGGTTTTGTAAAATGTGCAGTGGAGAGAGAATGAGGAAGAGTGAAGAAGAGTGAAGAAGGTAGAATGTATGAATGAAAAATTTTTAGAGCAACTTTTAAGTGAAATATCAGTATCTGGTTATGAAGAGCCGGTACAAAATGTAGTAGAAGCACAGATGAGTGATTGTGTAGATGAGATTAGGCGAGACGAGATGAGTAATCTGATCTGTGTGATCAATCCGGAAGCAGAAAAACGGATCATGCTTTCTGCGCATGCCGATGAGATTGGTCTTATGATTTCTAATATTACAGAAGATGGTAGGATTCAGGTGATTGACCGTGGTGGAATCATTCTGGGAACGTATCTTGGACAGCAAGTTCAGATTAAGACTGCAAATGGAATCATCTACGGTGCGGTTGAAGCTTGCCGGGAGTTAACAAAGAAAAGTGACCTAAAAACATCAGATTTTCGGATTGATATTGGAGCGAAGGATAGAGAGGATGCTCTTCGTTATGTAAGCCTCGGAGATCCGGTCGTTCTTGATACACAGATTCGCAGAATGGCAAATGGAAGAATCACTGCGAGAGCGTTGGATGACAGAATTGGTGTATTTATTATCATGGAAGCATTGAGAAAAGCGAAAGAGAGAGGATGCAAGGCGGGGGTCTATGCGGCATCGACAGTTGGAGAAGAGACGACAAAGAGTGGTGCTTATTGGACAAGCACAAGAATCCGTCCGAACCTGGCAGTAGTTGTTGATGTGACATATACAAGCGATTATGAAGGAATGAATCCGGCAGATGCAGGAACTGTTGTGCTTGGCGGGGGACCAGTATTGTGCAACAGCCCAATTGTTGTTAAGAAATTGAATGAACAGATGAAAGCCTGCGCGGAAAAAGCTGGAATTGAAGTGCAGATTGAGGCAGCAAGTCGTTTGAGTTATACGGATGGGGATAAGATTCATTTCTCAAATCAGGGGGTTCCGATGGTGCTGGTATCGATTCCGCTGCGTTATATGCATACACCGGCAGAAATGGCGGATTTAAAAGATGTACAGGATTGCATCGATTTAATTGCAGAATTTTTGGTGGAACAAAGCAGATAGAAACAATAACTCGGAAATAAGAAAGAATGTAAAAGAAAATGATATGCTCCCTTCCGGGCAGATAAGGAACAACCAAGCTTATCGCCGGGAAGGGAGCATGTTTTTTATTACATGGAAAATCTCGCTTACGAGATTCTTTGTTTATAGAAGAGTATTCTATGTGTCTGCCATCTGAGATAAGTATTCCATCGCGCGCAGCAGTTCTTCTTTTTGTTCCGGAAGTCTTCCGCGCAGCGTGTAAGTGTTTAAAACAGTCGTATCTTCAAAGAGACAATCTTTTACTGTGAGATTTTCAAGAAGCAGATACTCTTCTCTGAGTATTTCTTCAGGTGTCATTGGATCAAAATGTCCTCGTTTACTCTCGCGATACAGAGGAGTACCCGGGAACAGGTGAAGCTTCAGACACCAGATATCTTTTGGATGGATCGTATTTAAAAATTTTGCGGTTTCAATTGCGTGAAGTCTTGAGAACGTGCGACCTCCAAGACCGAGAATGACGGTGACATAATATCCGATCCCGGCACGATCCAGCATGTGAAAACCTTTGCGCATATCGGCAGAAGTTACACCTTTATTCATTACATCAAGAATTGGATCGCTGCCGGACTCCAGACCAAGATGCAGGTCAGAGAGTCCGGCTTTTTTGAGCAGTTCCAGTTCCTCAGGAGTCTTTCGAAGTACATCGTCAATGCGCGAATACATTGCAAATTCTTTTACTTGTGGCATGTAGGTCCGCACAAGGGAGAACAGGCGCAGCAGGCGCTCACTCTCGATGACAAATGCATTTTCTCCAAGGAAAAAGACACGGGGATTCTCGGGTTGGAGTTTTGAAAGTATTTTTAGATTTTCCTCGATTTTTTCATCGGAGTGAAGGGAAAATGTATCTTTGGCAAAGTCGCAGAACCGGCATTTTCCCCAGCTGCATCCGAGCGCTACTTCCAGCGGGGCAGACTGTTCCTCCCAAGGAGGAAGATAAATGGTATCGTGTGTATAGATTGATGCGTATAATTCTTCACGTGTCATAGAAGAACACCTTCTTTCCAGATTCTGGGAATGATTAGTATCCATAAGAGCCGTCTAAAGATTCATCGTGTGCAATCCATTCTTCCACGTCGATGACCCGGTAGTCATCTTTGGTGTCGCGGATGTATACTTTGTCAATTCCGGCATTGATGATCATTTTTTTGCACATGGAACAACTGTTAGAATTTTCGACATAGTCGTTCGTCTTCATGTCGATTCCGGTAAGATATAAAGAACTTCCAATCATTTTATCGCGGGAGGCGCTGATGATCGCGTTGGCTTCTGCGTGTACACTGCGGCATAATTCGTAGCGTTCTCCTCTTGGGATTTTTAATTTTTCACGGATACACATATTGATATCTGTGCAATTTTTACGACCGCGAGGGGCACCGGCATATCCGGTGGAGATCACTTCATCATTTTTTACGATGACTGCGCCATAGTGTTTTCGCAGACAGGTACAGCGCTGAGATACCATTTCTGCAAGGTCAAGGTAGTAGTTGATTTTATCACGTCTCATATTAGTTTTCCTCTCTTAAATGATAAAGTGTTCTATAAAAATCTGGGTAGGAGACATCCACACAAGAACTGTTTTGGATAGTGGTTGTTCCGTCTGCGACCAGTGCTGCAATCGAAAATGCCATGGCAATCCGATGATCGAAATAGCTGTCTATCACAGCACCGTGAAGGGGTGTCTTTCCACGGATGATCATACCATCGTCAGTTGGTGTGACATCTGCCCCCATTTTCTTTAAATTTTCTGTCACGGTGTCGATCCGGTTCGTTTCTTTGACTTTCAGTTCGGCAGCATCCCGGATGATAGTTGTCCCTTCCGCGCAGGCAGCAAGAACAGCGATCATCGGGATTTCATCAATGAGTGTCGGAATCTGGGAACCCTCAATGACGGTGCCGTGAAGTTCGCTTGTGCGGATAAGGAGATCAGCAGTAGGTTCTCCGCCGTCATTGGTCTTGGAAAGGTAGGTGATATCTGCTCCCATAGCCTCGCAGACAGATAAGATCCCGGCGCGTGTCGGATTGATTCCGACATTTTTTATAACAATCTCGGAGTGTGGGACAAGCAGTCCGGCAGCGATAAAGTACGCTGCGGAAGAAATGTCGCCAGGTACAAAAATTTTCTGACCAAAAAGTTCGTTGCATGGCTGGATCATAGAAACAGCTCCGGCATCTGTTTTTGTGCTTGTAAGCTCCGCACCGAATGCCCGCAGCAGACGTTCGGTATGGTCACGAGACAGTTCCGGCTCTGTTACGGATGTCTCACTGTCTGCATATAGACCGGCAAGAAGTATAGCAGATTTTACCTGCGCGGAGGCAATGTTGGAAGAGTAAGAGATTCCATGCAAGTCAGCAGGGCGGATTCGAAGAGGGGCACACCCATTGCCGGAAAGACTTGTGATGTCTGCTCCCATCATGGAGAGTGGGGTGATGATCCGACCCATCGGTCTTGTGTTGAGAGAAGCATCTCCGGAAAGTGTCGTCTCAAAAGGCTGTCCGGCTAGGATACCGGAAATCAGTCTTGTCGTTGTGCCGCTATTCTTTGTATCCAGAGCAGAAGATGGACGGCGAAGTCCACGGAGTCCTTTTCCGTGGACAAGCACGGTATCTTGATTGTTTTCGATAGAAATTCCCATTTGTGCAAAGCAATCGATGGTGGCAAGGCAATCTGCCCCTTGAAGAAATCCGTGGATTTCTGTCAGACCATTTGCAAGTGCTCCAAACATCACCGCACGGTGAGAGATAGATTTATCTCCCGGAATAGTAACGGTTCCTCGTAGTTTTGTTGTAGGTTTAAGTTCCATTGTAAATCCTTTCTGAAAGAAAATGTTTCAAAAATTTTAGGTATGAATCTGAGTGAAAAAGGAGAAGTGCGTTTCTCCATACCAAGTATTATCTTTCGTATACAATATAGCGATACTTCTGAAGAAGTTTCACTGCTTTCTGTGAGGAGAGTTCTTCGTAAAATTCAATGCGAAGCACACCTTCTTCAAACTCTCGGTTGTGAATGATTCCGATATTTTTTATACTGATATGGTTGGAAGCGAGGATGGTTGCAATGGTTGCAATTCCGCCGGCTTCGTCAATAATATCACAGTAAATAACGAATTCCTTTTTGATACAGCCAAAGGAACTGTCCGGAATAGAATTCCTGTAGTTGTTTGCGCGGTCAAAGAAGTCATAAAGCTGCTCGGTATTACAGGTTTCTACAGACTTCTTTGTCTCAATCAGGAGATGAATATAAGCATCCAGAATCTCGGAAATCTGTTTGTGATTCTTTAGACAAATATGCTGCCACATAGTAGGAGAAGATGAGGCAATTCGCGTAATATCCTTAAATCCTCCGGCGGCAAGCAGTTTCATATATTCATTTGCCGTATCCGTCTGTTCTACAAAATTTACTAGACCAGAAGCAATGATATGGGGCAGATGGCTGATCGTTCCGGTGACAAAATCATGCTCCTTGGCATTCATAATAATCGGGATTGCTTTCAAGGAGGCGATGAAATCTTTGTAAGCAGTTACTTTCTCCTGCGAGACTTTTTCTGACGGAGTCAGGACAAAATATGCATTTTCAATTAGAATTGCTTTTGCATTTGCAAATCCGCTCTTTTCAGAACCGGCCATCGGATGTCCGCCGATAAAATATTCTTCCAGCTCGAGCTTTTTGACTGCTTCGTGGATAGAATTCTTTACGCTGCCGACATCTGTCAGAATACAGCCTTCGTGCAGATAGGTTTTCAATTGTGCCAAATAGGCATTGTTATAGGCGACAGGAGCACATAGAAACAGATATGTGCAGTTGCAAAAGCTGTCGTTGATCGAAGAACATGCGGTGTCGATGATGCCTTCCTGGGCAGCGAGTGCCAGTGTTTCTTTTTGCTTATCAAATGCGACCAGTTCAAAGTCCGGATAGTATTGCCGGATTGCCTTTGCGATCGATCCTCCAATCAGTCCAAGTCCGATAAAACCAATTTTTTCTTTCATATTTCATATGTCCTTCCAGTATATATCAATCAGAAAATTTTATATGAATTATTGTAAGCTATTTTTTCATATTTGTCAAAGCTATGATGCTTTAAAGTGAAAAAGAATATATTGTATAAAATTTGTATAAATTACATAAAAGAGTTGTAATTTATATATTTTTTTAGTACAATATACACATGACAAAAACGTGCTAGAAGGAGGCAGCAATATGAAGGTTTACAGAACGGATGAAATTAGAAATGTCGTGTTACTTGGACATGGCGGCAGTGGAAAAACAAGCTTAGTGGAAGCGATGGCTTTCGTATCAGGGGTGACCAACCGTATGGGAAAGATTTCTGATCACAATACGCTCAGCGATTTTGATAAAGAAGAGCAGAAGAGAGAATTTTCCATCCATACAACGTTATATCCGATTGAATGGGAAAAGGCAAAGATCAATGTGCTTGATACTCCGGGATATTTCGACTTTGTCGGGGAAGTAGAAGAGGCGGTCAGTGCAGCGGATGCGGCTGTCATTGTTGTATCAGGAAAAGCAGGTGTGGAAGTCGGAACAGAAAAGGCATGGGAGCTCTGTGATAAGTATAATCTGCCTCGTATGGTCTATGTGACGGAGATGGATATGGATGATGCGAGTTTCCGTAATGTTGTGGAAGAATTGACAGCGAGATATGGAAAGGTTATTGCACCGCATTTCCAGCCGATCAGAGAGAACGAACAGCTGGTAGGATATGTCAATGTCATCAAGAATGCAGCAAGAAGATATACGGGCATTGGACAGCGAGAAGAATGTGAGATTCCAGATTATTGTCTGCCAAACCTTAAAATATACAGAGACACATTGTTAGAGACAGTTGCCGAGACAAGTGAAGACTTGATGGAGCGTTACTTTGCAGGAGAAGAATTTTCCGTAGAAGAAATTCGTTCTGCGCTTAGAGTAAATGTGATGGATGGAAGTATTGTTCCGGTTGGAATGGGATCTAATACGATGGCACAGGGAGTGGCCAACCTTCTGTCAGATATCGTAAGGTTTTTCCCAAGCCCGGATAAGAGAGAGTGTGTTGGATTTAACCGTACGACAAAGGCGATCTATGAAGCAAATTATGACTTTGCAAAGGCAAAGACAGCCTATGTCTTCAAGACCATGGTGGATCCTTTTATCGGAAAATATTCGTTTGTCAAAGTATGCTCTGGTGTTTTAAAAGGAGAGGACGTTCTGTATAATACGAGTACAGATGCAGAAGAAAAACCAGGAAAATTATATACCATGCAGGGAAATAAGCCGGTAGAAGTGCAGGAGCTGCATGCGGGAGATATCGGTGCCATCGCAAAATTAAGTGCGACTAGAACCGGAGACACGCTTGCCACTAAGAATACGCAGGTTGTATATCCAAAGACAGATCATTCTGTTCCGTATACATATATGAAATATGTTGTAAAATCGAAAGGAGACGAGGATAAAGTATCTCAGGCGCTGGCAAAGATCATGGCAGAAGATGTGACTGTCAAGGTAGTTAACGACAGTGAAAATCATCAGACACTTCTCTATGGTATGGGTGAGCAACATTTGGAAGTCATCGTCAGCGAACTGGCAAACCGCTATAAAGTAGAGGTTACGCTGGAGACACCGAAAGTTGCATTCCGTGAGACGATCCGTAGGACTTCCGATATCGATACAAAATATAAGAAACAGTCCGGTGGACATGGTCAGTATGGACATGTCAAGATGAAATTTGAACCATCAGGCGACCTGGAGACACCATATATTTTTGAGGAGACAGTCGTAGGGGGAGCAGTTCCGAAGAATTATTTCCCGGCAGTCGAAAAAGGTCTTCAGGAATCTGTAGGCAAGGGACCTCTTGCAGGATATCCGGTAGTCGGTGTGAAAGCAACGCTGTATGATGGATCTTATCATCCGGTTGACTCCTCTGAGATGGCATTCAAGACTGCGACCATGCAGGCGTTTAAGAAAGGAATCATGGAGGCTTCTCCGGTTCTCTTAGAGCCTATTGCAACATTGAAAGTGACTGTGCCGGATGAGTACACTGGGGATGTCATGGGAGATTTGAACAAACGTCGCGGACGTGTACTCGGAATGACACCAGTGCAGGGTGGAAAACAGATCATCGAGGCGGATATTCCGATGACGGGAGTGTTCGGATATTGCACAGTGCTTCGTTCTATGACCGGAGGACGCGGAACTTATGAGTATGAATTTGCAAGATATGAGCAGGCGCCTTCTGATGTACAAGAGAAAGAAATCGCAAAGCGCGCAGCGGAAGAGTAGATTGTATATAAAATAGGAAAGCAGTGATAGAAATAGAAATCTATCACGGAACTGGCAGAGAGTCTGAGACGGCGGAAGCAGTCCTGGATTCTCTGTCTTTTTGTATCTGAAAATCAGAGAATAGTCTCTTGAAAAATATGGTACATCTTCTTGGGTTTTGTATGCTGTGAAGAGATGGCTGAGAGGGATATTAAAAGAAAATAAAAATATGTAAAAATACATTAAAATTACATAAAGATTTCCCTTGACTTTCTAATAGAAAGTGTTATAATTTGCATGCTGATTATCGGTTTAGACAATGAGTAATTTACAAAATGAAAAAGTAATGTGAGAAAAGAGGAAAGTGCGATGAAAATTGTAATTATAGGAGATGGGAAAGTGGGCTTTAAGCTTGCAAAACAACTCTCTGAAGAAAATTATGACATCGTTTTGATCGATCCAAATGAGGGAAAATTGAAAGAGACCATCAACAGGCTGGACATTTTCTGTATCACTGGAGATGGAGTCAGTGCAGAGGTGCAGAAGCAGGCGGATGTACCCCACGCAGATCTGGTGATTGCCTGTGCATCTACGGATGAACTGAATATGTTAAGTTGTCTGATTGCCAGAAGACTGGGGGCCAGACATACGATTGCCCGTGTAAGAAATCCGGTTTATCTGCAGCAGCTTGATATTTTGAAGGAAGATCTGCATTTAAGTATGGCAGTAAACCCTGAACTGACAGTTGCAAATGAGATTTCCAGAGTACTGATCTTCCCGGTTGCAAGTAAGGTGGAAACGTTTGCAAAAGGAAGAGTGGAGCTGGTAGAATTTCCGCTTCAGCAGGAAAGTTCGATTACTGGAATATCCCTTGCAGAATTTTATAAAAAGTATAAGATTAAAGTTCTGATCTGTGCAGTACAGCGGGGAACACAGGTTTATATTCCGGATGGAGAATTTGTCCTGCAGCCAGGAGACAGGCTTCACATAGCGGCATCTCATCGAGAGATGGAAATTTTCTTTAAAAAAATTGGAAATCGTAAAAATAAAATCAAAAAGGTATTGATCTGCGGAGGAGGAAGAGTTGGATTCTATCTCGCAAAGCAGTTGACGAAGCTTGGAATGCAGGTAAAGATCATAGAGAAAGACCTGGCAAAGAGTGAAGGACTGTGTGAGGCGCTTCCGGAAGCTACTATTATTCATGGGGATGGATCGGATAATGAACTTCTGATCGAAGAGGGAATCGGTGATGCAGATGCCTTTATTGCACTTACGGGAATGGATGAAGAGAATATCATCATGGCACTTTTTGCAAAACAGCAGGGAGTTCCAAAGATTGTGGCGAAAGTCAATGAAGATTCCAGGGCAGAGATGGTGGCAGGATTTGGGATCAACAGCATTGTATCTACAAAATCTGCGACTGCCGATGCAATTTTAAGCTATGTGCGCGCACGCCAGAATTCAATCCGCAGTGCCAATATTGAGGCAATGTACCATCTTGTAGATGATCGTGTTGAGGCACTGGAATTTATTATAAAAAAACAGACCTCCTATGTGGGAGTACCACTGAAGAGCCTGGAAACTAAGAAAGATGTGCTGATTGCATGTATTGTAAGGAATCGAAAAATTATTATTCCCGGAGGAGAGGATTGCCTCCAGATCGGGGATAGTGTGATCGTAATTACATTGAAATGCAAAGTACAGGATTTTCATGATATTTTAGTGTAGTGGTGGAAGAAAAATGAATTACAAAATGACAGCTTATGTATTAGGAAAAATGTTGGGGGTGGAAGCACTTGTACTTTGTATCCCGGCAGCAGTATCCTTGATTTATGGGGAAACTTCAGACATGGCAGCATTTGGGATTACAAGCGCTGTGCTGTGTGTCTTTTTCCTTCTCTTTGGTAGAAAAAAACCAGAAAATGGAAGAATCTATGGGAAGGACGGGCTTGTGATCGTAGCCGCAGCATGGATATTGTGGTCTGTATTCGGAGCACTTCCATTTTATTTATCAAGAGAGATTCCATCGTATGTGGACGCTCTGTTTGAGACCGTATCTGGATTTACGACGACAGGATCTACCATTCTTACAGATATAGAGGCGCTCTCTTATGGAATGAATTTCTGGAGATGTCTGACGCACTGGATTGGTGGAATGGGTGTACTTGTGTTTGTTATGGTAGTGACTTCTCTGGATGATAAAAGTTCTATGCATTTAATGCGGGCAGAAGTTCCAGGACCAGAAGCGGATAAACTTGTTCCGAAAGCGCGAGAGACCGCAAAGCTTTTATATGCAATGTATCTGGCACTCACTGTCGCAGAGATCATTTTCCTTCTGGCAGGAGGAATGAACTTATATGATAGTATCATTCACTCCTTTAGTACCGCAGGAACCGGAGGATTTGCAAATCATAACAGCAGCGTTGCTTACTATGACAGTGCTTATATTGACGGGGTGATCACCGTTTTTATGATCCTGTTTGGAATCAACTTTAATATGTATTTTCTTCTTTTAATAAAAGATGTAAAATCTGTCTGGAAAAATGAGGAAGTCAGAGCATATCTGGGAATTATAGTGGCGGCAACTTTGGTGATCACCTGCAATGTTCTCTCTATTTACAAAGAACCGTTAAAAGCTTTCCGATATTCGATTTTTCAGGTTGCATCAATTATTACAACGACAGGATTTGCCACGGCAGACTTTAATTTGTGGCCGGAATTGTCAAAATGTATTTTGCTTCTCATTATGGTGATTGGTGCATGTGCCGGCTCTACCGGAGGTGGAGTGAAAGTGTCCAGATTTTTGATCTTGTGGAAAAGTATTTTGAAGCAGGTGAAAGGAATGCTGCATCCGAAATCGGTTAATGTTGTAAAAGTAAATGGAAAGAAAATCAGCAATGAGACGTTGCAAGGGGTGTATGCATATTTTAGTGCATATGTATTTGTATTTGGAATTTCTGTGCTTCTTGTGGCACTTGATAATTTTGATTTTGCAACAACCATATCGGGAGTGCTGACTACATTGAGCAATGTAGGTCCGGGAATTTCAAGAGTAGGTCCGATAGAAAACTTCCAGTCTTTCTCGGTGTTATCTAAAATTGTATTTTCTATGGATATGCTGATCGGAAGGCTTGAAATCTTCCCGTTTCTTATGATTTGTTCTCCAAGTTTCTGGAGAAAACATTTCTAGATTCTATTGTTTATAAGAAGTTTATAAAATATCATCAGACATTGTTTGCGCTGATGATATTTTTGTATTATACTGTTCATTATAACTTATTGATATATAGAAAATGGAGGATGTTATGAAAAAAGCAAAGGCAAAAATAATTGGAGCGATTGTGCTTGCGATTGTTGCATTTTTGTATTACTATTTTACACTGCCGGCAATCAATATCCACTCTCGTGATTTTTGGTTCTTTATTGGAATTTTAGTTGTAGTTCTTGCGTTGATCTACGCGTGGAAGAAACGGCTTCGTCCAGATGAGATTAAGACGAGTAAAGGGATGAAGGCGATTCTATTTGTACTGGCAGCAGTTGTTGTTGTGTATCTTGTGGGAGCGTTACTTTCTTCTCCGATTGTAAATGCGAAGAAGTATCAGAAGCTTCTTAAAGTAGAGGAGGGAGAATTTACAAAGGATATCGAAGAACTTTCCTTTGATCAAATCCCGCTGCTTGACAAAGAGTCTGCAACACTTCTCGGAAATCGAAAGATGGGAAGTATGGTAGATATGGTATCTCAATTTGAGGTGGATGATATTTACAGCCAGATCAACTATCAAGGAAGACCGGTACGTGTTTCTCCGCTCAAATATGCCAGTGGTATTAAATGGATCACGAATCAGTCTGAAGGAATCCCGGCGTATGTCCGTATTGATATGGCCACACAGTCTACAGAGCTTGTAAAATTAGAAAAAGGTATCAAGTATTCTACAAGCGAATATTTTAACCGGAACATTTACAGACATTTGCGCTTCAATTATCCGACTTATATTTTTGACCAGTTAAGTTTTGAGACAGATGATGACGGAGTTCCATACTGGGTATGCCCGGTGAAGAAGTTTAACATTGGTCTGTTTGGAGGAGAGACAGTTGGAAGAGTTGTACTGTGTAATGCAGTGACAGGAGAGACGAAAGACTATGCGATCGATGATGTGCCGAAGTGGATTGACCGTGCATATTCTTCTGATCTTCTTGTACAGCTTTATGATTACTATGGAGCGCTGAAGCATGGATTTTTGAACAGTGTGCTTGGACAGAAAGACTGCCTGAAGACGACAGAAGGATATAACTATCTTGCGATCGATGACGATGTATGGGTATATACGGGTGTGACATCCGTGAGTGGTGACCAGTCCAACGTCGGATTTGTTCTGATGAACCAGAGAACAATGGAAACAAAATTTTATCCGATCGAAGGTGCTACAGAGGCTTCTGCAATGTCATCTGCAGAAGGTCAGGTACAGAACTTGAAATACAAGGCGACTTTCCCGCTTCTTTTAAATCTCTCCGGAGAGCCGACTTATTTTATCGCATTAAAAGATGATGCGGGCCTTGTTAAGAAGTATGCGATGGTAAATGTACAGAAATATCAGCTTGTAGCAATCGGAGATACGGTAAGCCAGTGTGAGGAAAAATACAATGAACTTCTTCTGACGGATGGTGTGATCAAGGAAGAGGAAGACAAGCGAGAAGTACAGACGATGGAAGGAACCATTGCGAAGATTGCACAGGGAGTCGTGGAAGGAAACTCACATTACTATATTCTTCTGGAAGAATCAGAGGAGATTTTTGATGTGTCGGTAGTAGACTTTATTGATGTCATCCGCTATGAGCCGGGACAGAAAGTGACGATTGAATATAAGCAGGATGAGAAGGTAAATACAGTTTTAAGTATTAAATAGAGCAGGATTTGCAATGAAATCAGCATTTTTGGAAATGCATTTTATAGAAAATGCCGATAGAATAGAAAGAAGTGAAAAAAGAAAAGTAAGGATGTGGAAAAATGGGAGAGAAGAAACAGAGAGTAGCGGTAATCTTTGGAGGGCAATCCTCTGAGCATGAAGTTTCCTGTAAGTCAGCAGTTACAGTGATCTCGCATATTGACCGGACAAAATATGAGCCGGTTTTAATCGGGATCACAAAAGAGGGATGCTGGCTGAAAGTGGAAGATACAGAAGCAATTAGAAATGATACCTGGCGTGAAAACGGGAAGCGGGCAATTCTTTCACCGGATGCCGGAGAACATGGAATTCTCGTGTTGGGGGATACTGTGGAGAAGATCCAGGTAGATGTGATCTTTCCAGTTCTTCACGGAATGTACGGTGAAGATGGAACCATCCAGGGATTGTTTGAACTTGCGAAAATCCCTTATGTCGGATGTGGGGTACTTGCATCAGCGGTATCCATGGATAAACTTTACACGAAGATCATTGTAGATCATCTTGGAATCCGTCAGGCAAAATTTGTTGGAATCCATGCATATGAGCTTGAGGAGATCGACAAGGCGCTTGACAAGGTGGAGGAAATGCTTCCGTATCCGGTATTTGTAAAGCCGTCCAAAGCAGGGTCTTCTCAGGGAGTCAATCAGGCAAAAGACAGAGAAGAATTACAGGCAGCATTGCTTGAAGCGGCAAAGCATGATACAAAGATTCTTGTAGAAGAGACGATTAAAGGGCGTGAGATTGAATGTGCCGTGCTTGGTGGAAAGAATGTGAAAGCATCTGACGTCGGTGAAATTAAGGCAGCAGATACGTTCTACACTTATGAAGCAAAGTACAATAATCCGGATTCTAAGACAGATACTCATCCGGAACTGCCAGAAGGAGCATTGGAAAAGGTGAGAGAAGATGCTGTTGCAATTTTCAAAGCGGTAGATGGCTTTGGACTTTCCAGAGTGGATTTCTTCCTGGAACATGGTACAAATGAAGTGATTTTCAATGAGATCAATACATTGCCTGGATTTACGAATATCAGCATGTACCCAATGCTTTGGAGAGAAAAAGGAATCGATACGACAGAGCTTGTGACAGAGCTGATCGAGCTTGCATTTGAAAGAAAATAGAGTATACGAAAATAGAAAAAAGATAAGAGAAAAGCCTTGCGGTAGCAATTACTGCAAGGCTTTTAAAAGTAATGGAAATTGTGAACTATTAACTTTTCCATTTGAATTGCTTCGTTGTTTTAATTAAGAAGTGCACAGTCAGTCAAGTCAATTCCGTTTAACTGGTCTTTCTCTGCGCTGATACTTAAATAGAAATTCACATCATGTCTCTTAGAGATATTTTTCAACCGTTCAATGAAGCGAGGCATATTCTCAGAAGAAATATTGGCATGTTTTAAAATACCATCGATAAAAATAGCCTGAATATCATGGTTAGCACTAAGCATTCCATAAATAAATCCAGTGTAGTCGTCAATGTTCTTGATGGAAGGATAGTCATCCATACAGATTACTCTGATATCAAAAGATAAACTGTATGTATCGTTGTGACTGTTCTTGATAAACGTTACATTGCCGTCACACTGCTTTACTGTCTCATTTGCTAATTCGATCATCTGTTGTGTTTTGCCGCTCCCTTTAGGGCCTGTTAATAAATTTACCATGGCACTATCTCCTTTATAATGTTTTTTCGTTCTGTCGATTATGTAATGTATTATACACTAATTATAAGAAAATGGCAATAAAATATAAAAATTTATGCGAAATTTACAAAAAAATACAGCTTTTCCCAATGCCTTGACAAATAGTCTTCGTATGATAAAATAGAAATATCATTGAAATTGTGATGACAGATTGAATCAGACAATGGCAAAGAAGAGGAGTAGTAAGAGCCTATCGTTTTCAGAGAGCTGCCGGCAGGTGTGAGGCAGCAGCGTAATCTCCGAACTCACCTTGGAGCCCTTCTATTGAACGAGAGATACAGAATACACTGTATGGAAGTAGATAGAGGCGGGACTTCCCGTTACAGAAGCAATGAGTGCGTACAGTGAGATGCTGTATGAATAAGAGTGGTACCACGGAAATCAGCCTTTTCGTCTCTTGATGAGATGAGAGGTTTTTTTTATTGCATAGGAAATTGATTTCCGCAGAGGGAATTCTTGGAGAAAAAGGAGGAAAAAAGAATGGCAGTACCTTATAATCATAAGGCGATTGAAAAAAAATGGCGTGAAAACTGGGAGAAGCATCCAGTGAACGTAAAAGAAGATGAAAATGGAAAGAGAGAGAAATATTATTGTCTCGATATGTTCCCATATCCATCAGGAAATGGTCTCCATGTCGGACACTGGAGAGGATATGTAATCTCTGATGTATGGAGCAGATATAAGTTATTACAGAAATACTATATTGTACATCCAATGGGATGGGATGCATTTGGACTTCCGGCAGAAAACTATGCAATCAAGATGGGTGTGCATCCATCGATTTCTACTGCTGAGAATGTAAAAAATATTAAGAGACAGATCAATGAGATCGCAGCTCTCTATGACTGGGATATGGAAGTCAATACGACAGATCCGGAATTTTACAAATGGACACAGTGGATCTTTGTAAAAATGTTTAAAGAAGGGCTTGCATATGAGAAGGAATTCCCGATCAACTGGTGTCCTTCCTGCAAGACAGGTCTTGCAAATGAAGAAGTAGTAAATGGTAAATGTGAGCGCTGCGGAACAGAAGTGACAAAGAAAAATCTTCGTCAGTGGATGCTTCGGATCACAAAATACGCAGAGAGGCTTCTTGCAGATCTTGATAAGTTAGACTGGCCAGAGAAAGTAAAGAAGATGCAGGCAGACTGGATCGGAAAATCTTACGGTGCAGAAGTTGATTTCCAGGTGGAAGGAAGAGAAGAGAAGATCACTGTCTATACGACAAGACCGGATACACTTCACGGTGCAACTTTTATGGTACTTGCACCGGAGCATGCGCTTGCCAAGAGCCTTGCCACAGATGAGACAAGGGAAGCGGTAGAACAGTATATCTATGATGCTTCTATGAAGTCGAATGTAGACAGACTTCAGGATAAGGAAAAGACTGGAGTGTTTACAGGATCTTATGCGATCAACCCATTAAATGGAGCAAAGACACCAATCTGGCTCTCTGATTATGTTCTCGCAGACTATGGTACCGGAGCAATCATGTGTGTGCCGGCTCACGATGATCGTGACTTTGCATTTGCAAAGAAATTCGATCTTCCAATCGTACAGGTAATCGCAAAAGATGGAAAAGAAATTGAAAATATGACAGAGGCCTATACAGAGGCAGCAGGAACGATGATCAATTCCGGTGAGTGGAACGGAATGGAATCAGCTGTTCTGAAAAAAGAAGCGCCGCATATCATCGAAGAACGTGGATTTGGAAAGGCAACTGTCAACTATAAACTGCGTGACTGGGTATTCTCGCGCCAGCGTTACTGGGGAGAACCAATTCCGATCGTACACTGCCCGGATTGTGGAGCAGTTCCAGTACCGGAAGAGCAGCTTCCTCTGACACTTCCGGAAGTAGATTCTTATGAGCCGACTGGAACAGGAGAATCTCCGCTTGCAGGAATTGAAAGCTGGGTAAATACAACTTGTCCAGTTTGTGGAAAACCTGCAAAACGTGAGACAAACACAATGCCACAGTGGGCTGGATCTTCCTGGTATTTCCTCCGCTATGTGGACAGCCATAATTCCGAAGCACTTGTATCAAGAGAAAAAGCAGATGAGATGCTTCCGGTAGATATGTATATTGGAGGAGTAGAACACGCGGTACTTCATTTATTGTACTCTCGTTTCTACACAAAATTCCTCTGTGATATCGGGGCAATTGATTTTGATGAGCCATTCAAGAAATTATTCAATCAGGGAATGATCACTGGTAAAAACGGAATCAAGATGAGTAAATCAAAAGGAAACGTCGTATCTCCGGATGATCTTGTAAGAGATTACGGCTGTGACTCTCTGAGAATGTATGAATTATTCGTAGGTCCACCGGAATTAGATGCAGAGTGGGATGACAGAGGAATCGATGGTGTTTACCGTTTCTTAAATAAAGTATGGAATCTCGTTATGGACAGCAAAGACAAAAATGTCAGCGCAACAAAAGAGATGATCAAGATCCGTAATAAAATGGTATATGATATTACAACACGTTTGGAAAGCTTTAGCTTAAACACAGTTATTTCAGGATTTATGGAGTACAACAATAAGCTGAATGAGATTGCAAAAAAAGCAGGCGGCGTGGATAAAGAAACATTAAGCACACTGGCAGTACTGCTTGCTCCGTTTGCTCCGCATATGGCAGAAGAGTTATGGCAGCAGCTCGGACACGAAGGAACCGTATTCAATGCGGGATGGCCGACTTATGATGAAGAGGCGATGAAAGACGACGAGGTCGAAATCGCTGTACAGATCAACGGAAAGACAAGAGCTGTCGTGACACTTGCGGCAGATGTATCTAAAGAAGATGCAATTGCAAAAGGAAAAGAAGCAGTGGCAGATAAACTGACAGGAATGATCGTAAAAGAGATTTACGTTCCGGGAAGAATTATTAATATTGTGCAGAAGTAGGCAGTGCAGATAACGGAAAAGATGGACTTATCCTGTTTATAGGAATAAGGCCATCTTTTTTGGTATCTATAGGGCATATGCCTGTCAAGCAAACGAGCTAGTCTAGTGAGCTTGTATAGCACTGCTGTAGAATACTGCAAAATAGCGTAACAGGTTTGTGAAATGGATGTTACCAAAATGGAAACAAGGGAAATACATACTGGCACTTTTATTTTGGATTTTATCGTTATATGATGAGAATGAAAGAGAGGTATGGAGTATGGCGTTAAATGATAACATCAAAAAATTCAGAGAAGAAAAAAATCTTACTCAGCAACAACTTGCAGATAAGTTATATGTTTCAAGGCAGACAGTTTGTCGCTGGGAAAAAGGTTCAAGATGTCCGGATTTGATTACAGCAAAAAAACTGGCATTAGAACTAGACGTAAGTGTGGACGAACTTATATCTGATGAAGATGTAAAGGATCTTCAAGTAAATTATGGAATATGGAAATCTGAAAGAATAAAAGATAAAAAGCATTTGCAGGTACTTCAAAAAAGGATATTAGACTTTATACAAATTGTGGGAGCTGTATTTTTAGCAATCACGATTTTGCTACGAGTACAATTAGATATGAGAGTGCCTGTATGGTGTACAATCGTTTGCTTTATTATTGTAGCAGGAGCATTTCTCTGTAGTTTCATAGTTTCTAAAAGGTTGAGAGAGATGTAGTGTGCATTCTTGACTTCAAATATAAAAAGTGGTATATTTATAACATAAAGTGTTAAATATACCACATAGAAGGAGGTCTATTATGAAGTGTAGGTATGGCTTTTTAGGTTTTTTCTCTCTCATTGGCTTGCTGGGATTTTGGACAGATAATCCTATGTTTTTCCCGTTTTTAGGTTTTGCCTTATTTTTTGAATATTTCTTTGCGGAAACAGATGAAATGTTTGTTCAAAATATGAGAAAAGCTGCTGCGTGGGCGTTTTTCTCTGAATTAGTAATAACAGCCATTGTCACGTTCTATTATGCAATCATAGAGCATAATTCTAATGTCGCGCTTGTAAAAGGGATTGGTTTGGGATTTGGGTTTTCCATAATTGTCTTCTGCTTTGTTACTGCTTATTTTGATTGGAAAGATAGGTGTGGTGTATCCGATGATTAAAAACAGAATTAAAGAGTATAGAGCAAGATTTGATATGAAACAGGAAGAATTGGCTGCAAAAGTAGGTGTACGCCGAGAAACTATAGGAAACCTTGAAAAGGGAAAATACAATCCATCATTGGTTTTGGCATGGAATATCGCAAAGACATTCCATGTTACGATTGAAGAAATTTTTACAGTAGAAGAATAATTTTCTAAAATCTTTACTTACATTTAACTTGTAACAGTGATCTAAAATGGTAAAATTATCGTAATAGAAGTAGAAATCGGAGGATGGTAATATGTTCTTGATAATGATAATTAGTATGATCATTGGATTGGCCCTTTCTTTTTTTCTTGCAAGAAGATATGATATGAGCGAAAAAGTAGACAAAGGGATTGAAGTTTGTTATTGGAAATTAAGTTATAGACGAAAATTAATCAGAACATTATGGATGATACCTGTATGGATAATGATAAACATCGTAATTTATAAAGAGTTTCCGGCATATTCCTATGCAAGGATTATTGGCGTGATTCTTTTTCTGCCGGTTTTTATTCAGGCTGCGTATAATTATAAGAAGTGGAAAAACGAAACAGCGCAAGAAGAGGATGTCAAGTATTAAAAAATATGATATGCTAAAGATGGCAAAAAGAAAAGTTTAGCAAGGGGGAAAAGAGATGGCAAAGCAAAATATTTATGATAACGAATGTTTTTTTGAAGGTTACAAAAAGATAAGACAGAACGAAATAAATGCCAATATCTTGTTTGAGATTCCCGAATTGTTTGCATTATTACCTGATTTAAATGGAAAAACAATATTGGATATGGGTTGCGGTTTTGGGGAGCACTGTACAAAATTTGTGGAATTAGGTGCAGCAGCGGTTGTAGGAATTGATATTTCCAAAAAGATGTTGGAGGTTGCAGAAGCAGAGAATGGACATCCTTCTATTTCCTATATCCATATGCCTATCGAAGAAATATCAAAATTGCATAAAAAGTTTGATATCGTAATCAGCTCTCTTGCGATGCATTATGTTGAAAATTATGAGGCGGTTGTCAGGGATGTGTATCAACTGTTGAAGGATGGAGGCATATTTGTGTTTTCGCAGGAGCATCCGTTGACTACTTGTTTTTCGTCGGGTGACAGATGGACCAAAGATGAAAACGGGAAAAAGTTATATTTAAATCTTATGGATTATGGAGTAGAGGGAGAAAGAGAAACGACATGGTTTGTCGACGGCGTCAAGAAATATCACAGAACATTTTCAACAATGCTCAACACACTGATTCAAGAAGGATTTTGCATAGAAAGTGTGACAGAGCCGCTGCCGACGATTGAAATTCTGGAGAAATATCCGGATTATGCAGATCTTTTTCATAAACCTGATTTTTTGCTGATAAAAGCTGGTAAGAAAAATTGCAGAAACTGTGACTAACTCACAGAGTTTCTGTCAATCATGAGTATAATAAGAGATAACAAAGGAAATGGAAAAAGGCCTGATGAATGTCAGGCAGACCATAAATCATTGCAGGAATAGAAAGGATGGAAGAAAAATGGCAGCAATTCAATTAACAAGCGAAACATTTCAAAAAGAAGTATTAGAGGCAAAGGAACCAGTTTTAGTAGATTTCTGGGCACCATGGTGTGGACCTTGCCAGATGGTACTGCCGATCATTGAGGAACTGGCAGAAGAAGTGACAGATGTAAAAATCTGTAAAGTCAATGTAGATGAGCAGATGAAAATTGCAAAGGAATACCGCGTAATGTCCATTCCGACATTGATCTTATTCAAAGATGGTAAGATTGCAAAACAAGAGCTCGGGGCAAAGACAAAAGAAGAGTTACTGGAAATGATCCATGGATAAGTGCTAGGAGAACGAAAGCAGAAACGATGCAAAAAATATGATAAAGCAAGGAAATGTCTAAATAGCTGTAAAAAGCAGGACATTTCCTTTTTGTATTTTGGGAATAGTTTTACAAGCGTATGAAACACTTGATCTAGAAAAATGGTGTTTACAGGGTAAGGGAAGTCAGACCGGCGCGGTTGGTGATGTGTACATTTCCGCGAGAAAGTTCGACATATCCTTCAGAGGAGAAATATTTGAGCATCCGGGTGACAACTTCTCTGGCGCTGCCGACGAAGCGTGCAATCTGCTCGTGAGTCATGTGGATCGTGTCGGATTGTTCGTTGGCGGATTCTTCCAAAAGAAAGAGGGCAAGTCGTTTATCAAAACTCATGAAAAGCACCTGCTGCATTGCCCACATGACGTCGGAGAAACTTTCAGATGCCAGCTTGTAGGCGAAGGCTTCCACATAAATATTTTCCTGCATGATCTGTGAAAAGGCACAGGAATTCGTCTGAAGAAATTCACAGTCGGAAACGGCATCGATATGGACATCGAATGTGATTGACTGAAGAACGCAGGAAGCTGATAGAATACAGATGTCTCCGTCATACAGCCGATAAAGAGTAATTTCCCGCCCATCTTCTGAGAGGATATATACCCGGACAGAGCCTTTTTTAATGAGAAGGACACCGACACAGTCTAAGTCAGCACTGTGGATAGAATCTCCTCTTTCATAGGAGACAGCAGTCGTTCCTCCAATTAGAATATCTTTTTGATGAGGGGATAGTTTGTCCCAGAAAGTAAAATGTGATTTTAAAAGTTGAATATCGTGTTCTGTCATTTGTGTCACGCTCCTTTGCATAGTGGTATTGTACTATGAGATCGAAAAAAGGGCAAATGATTTTGCGGGAAAACTAATAAACAGAAAAATTTCTCATATATTTGATAGTACGGATAGAGCGAAAGGTTCGCTTTGCATCGAAATTTGAAATATGGGAGGAGTTATGCTAGAGAAAATAGGACAAATCAACAGTGTGGTAAATGCGTTCGTATGGGGGCGGGGGATGCTGGTTATTTTCCTTGGCGCCGGAATGCTTTTTACACTGCGAACCGGTTTCTTTCAGTTTAAGGGTTGGAAAGTCTGGATGGGGGATACACTTGGTGCATTGTTTCGTGACCGGAGAGTCAGAAAGGCGCAGGATTATCAGTCTATTTCACAATTTCAATCGTTTTGTACGGCGTTAGCGGCAACGCTTGGCACGGGGAATATTACCGGAGTTGCCACAGCAATTGTGACCGGAGGCCCGGGAGCAGTCTTCTGGATGTGGGTGTCTGCGTTCCTCGGGATGATGACAATCTATGCAGAAAATGTGCTCGGGATCAAATATCGTTACAAAAACTCCGAAGGTGCATGGGTTGGGGGTGCGATGGTCTATATGGAGCGGGGACTGGGGGCGAAGTGGCTTGCGGTTTTCTTTTCTATATTTTGTCTTTGCGCCTCTTTTGGAATGGGAAATATGACACAGGCTAATGCGATTGCAAAAGGGCTGGAAGCTACATTGAAAATTTCGGAGCAATTTACAGGAATGGCATTAATGGTACTTGTGGCTGTTGTGATTCTCGGTGGTGTTCAGAGAGTCGCGATGGTAGCAGAAAAAATCGTTCCGTTTATGGCGGCATTCTATATTCTGGGAGGTCTTCTTGTCATTGTGATACATTATGAGAGAATTCCGGAAACATTTTTATGGATTTTCGGAGAAGCATTTGGGCTGCGTGCAGTTGGAGGCGGAGTTGCTGGATATGGTGTGAAGATGGCGATGAAAATGGGTATTTCCCGCGGTGTTTTTTCCAATGAGGCCGGACTTGGATCTTCGGTGATGGCACATGCGGCTTCTGACGTAAGCTGTCCGCAGATTCAGGGTATGTGGGGAATGGCAGAAGTGTTCATAGATACGATTGTTGTCTGTACAATCACAGCACTTGTAATACTGACTTCAGGCGTATATGATCCACAGAGATGCATTTCAAACATTGCAGATGGAGTCGAAAACATTGACGGCACGACGTTGACGGGAAATGCCTTTGCAACAGTATTTCCAAATGGGGACAAATTTCTTGCTATCTCCATTGCGCTGTTTGCGTTTGCGACCATCATCGGCTGGGCATATTTTGGAGAGCGGACAGCAGCATATCTTTTTGGAGAACATGCAGTTTTTCCATATAAACTGATCTACATATTGCTTCTTCTGCCGGGAGCTGTTCTTGCACCGAAGCTTGTTTGGGAACTGTCTGATACTTTTAACGGGTTGATGGCAATTCCGAACTTGACAGCGTTGATCCTTCTGCATGGAGAGGTCATTCGCATGGCAAAGGAGTATAAAAGAAATCGAAAATAGCTGTAAAGCAAACACAAGAGTATAGCCGTGCCAAGAAGATAAATTTCATAAAATCTTAATAAATCATATCGCCTATCTTAAAGTTCTTTTTGTATAATAAAGTTAGTTCAAAAGAAAGTAATCAATAAGATAAATGGAAGGAATGATTTGTATGAGAAGACAAAGAAAAGGATTTTTAACATGGATAGCTTCTTTGATCCCGGGAGCGGGAGAGCTTTATATGGGATTTGAGAAGCAGGGAGTCAGTCTAATGATTCTATTTTGGGGAAGCGTGGCACTGATTGCAATGCTTGGCATGGGATGGCCGATTTTTTTACTCCCGGTTATATGGTTTTACAGTTTTTTCCATGTGCATAATTTAAAGACAATGAACCCGGAAGAATTTTACATGGTAGAAGACAGATATTTACTTCACATGGATGAACTGGCGAAAGAGTTTCGAAGCGATAAAAAAGGATTTTTCCAGTCTTACCGTTCTATCATTACAATTCTGATCATTCTGATCGGTGCAACCTTGCTGTGGGATGGAATTTCCTCGCTGATTTATGTCATTTTGCCGGGATTTATGTATGATGTTCTTTGGAATATTGGAAATGTATTGACAAAGGGAGTGGCAGGAGCAGCAATCATTGCAGTCGGAATTTACTTTTTCCGTTGTACAAGAAAAGAAGAAGATCAGTTCCGACAGGAGAAGATGACAAGAAATCAGGAAGAGGCACAGAATTCTGCGGCGAGAGAGTTTATGGCAGGTACTTTTGGAGCAGCCATGAATGAAACAGAAAAAGGGGAAATGTCTTTTTCGGGGAATCCGATGACCGGAGAGCAGGATTTTACGAAAAATGAGGTGCCAGTGCCACAGCCTCTTTTAGGAAACCTGCCGATAGAGGAGAAGGAAGCTGAAGAGAAGGAAGAATCTCCGAAAGATTGTGCATCTGAGCAAGTGGAAAAGTAAATACGATAAAAAACAAACAAAAACTTCAGCAAAGAACCAATTTGAATCTGTCGAATCTTAGAAGAAGGACAGGGCAAAAGAGTTCTTGCTGAAGTTTTTTTGTTGCATCAGAGATATTTTTGAAATGAAATTAAATAATCTTCGTTGTCCATTTTGTGCAGTCCCAAACTTCATTTACCACATCCTGATAGAAGTCAGGCTCATGGCAGATCAGAAGAATGCTGCCGTTGTATTCTTGAAGAGCTCGTTTCAACTCTGCCTTGGCATCCACGTCAAGGTGATTGGTCGGCTCGTCCAAAAGTAAAATATTTGTCTCTCGGTTGATCAGTTTGCACAGACGTACTTTTGCCTGCTCTCCACCGCTTAACACACGAACCTGACTTTCAATGTGTTTTGTCGTCAAACCACATTTGGCTAGTGCAGAACGGACCTCATACTGGGTGAAAGACGGAAATTCACTCCAGATTTCTTCGATACAGGTCGTTTTATTGTCTGGTGCAGATTCCTGCTCAAAATAACCGATCATAAGATTTTCCCCAAGTTCCACAGAACCTTCCAGAGGCTGGATCAGGCCAAGAATGCTTTTTAACAGAGTGGTCTTTCCAATTCCATTGGCGCCGACGAGCGCAATTTTGTGACCGCGCTCCATAGAAAGGGAGAGTGGTTTGGAAAGAGGTTCGTCATATCCGATCACGAGATCTTTCGTTTCGAAAATGTATTTTCCAGGAGTGCGTCCGACTTTGAAGCGAAATTCCGGTTTCGGTTTTTCGGCAGCAAGCTCAATGATATCCATCTTATCCAGTTTTTTCTGGCGGGACATCGCCATGTTTCTTGTGGAAACTCTTGCTTTGTTGCGGGCAACAAAGTCTTTTAGTTCGCTGATTTCTTGCTGCTGACGGCGGTAAGCAGCTTCCAGCTGAGATTTTTTGACTGCGTAGACTTCCTGAAAATGATCATAGTCACCGACATAACGATTTAATTCCTGATTTTCCATATGGTAAATGATGTTGACTACTTCGTTTAAAAATGGAATATCATGGGAAATTAAGATAAAAGCATTTTCATAGTCAAGTAAGTAGCGCTTAAGCCACACAATGTGTTCCTCGTCCAGATAGTTTGTTGGCTCGTCGAGAAGCAGGATATCTGGTTTCTCTAAAAGCAGCTTGGCAAGGAGTACTTTTGTGCGCTGTCCTCCGCTTAAATCTGTGACATCTCGCTCCAGACCGATATCAAGTAATCCGAGTGCGCGGGCAACTTCTTCTACTTTAGAGTCAATGATATAAAAGTCCTGAAGTGTCAGGGTATCCTGGATTGTTCCCAGCTCCTCCATCAGCGCTTCCATTTCTTCTGGATCTGCATCGCCGAGAGAGTCGCAGATTTGATTCATTTTCTCCTCCAGTGCAAAGAGATACTGGAATGCCGACTTTAAGACATCACGGATCGTCTGGCCTTTTTCCAGAACTGTATGTTGATCCAGATATCCAGTACGTACATTTTTCGCCCACTCAATCTTTCCTTCATCTGGCTGTAATTTTCCGGTTACAATATTCATAAAAGTGGATTTTCCTTCTCCGTTTGCACCGACAAGTCCGATATGCTCACCTTTTAACAGTCGGAAAGAAACATCTTCAAAAATCGCACGGTCCCCGAAGCCGTGAGATAAATGTTCTACATTTAAAATACTCATAAAATAGCTCCTTAATTCTTTTGTTCTTTTGTCAGTTAGATATCATTGTACAGGATAAAATATTTTTTGTCATTAAGAAAGTAAAGAATTCTTAGGATTATAAGAAAAGTTGGAGATTTTAGAAAAGAACTGTATGTATGTCAGTATCGGAGAGGTTTTCAGACACAGAAAGCCGCCTCTCCGGCTTCGGTGTAGTGATGCGGCAGGGGAGGCGGCTGAAAAAAATTAGTGCATTGTCGGTTGGGTCAGAATGGATTTGACATGATTTACTTCTTGTTCCGTTGCCTTTGCAGCAGGGACATAGTAACTTTTCTGGCGTGCGACTTCATACAGTTTCTCCTGTGACATTTCACAAGAATTTCGGATCTGTTTCAGACATTGTTTTAATTCTTTATTCTCTGTCTGTGGAATCATTTCTCCAAACATTTTTAATTCTCCGTTGATACCTACCAGTGCATCTGCGACCATTGTTTTTTCGTTCATTTTGATGTCCTCCTTATAAAAATCTCATCAGTTCCTGTTTGTTTTTCATTGCACTGTCTGCAGCATCCTGGAACAATTTTTTGATTTCGGGATCGGTTGTCTGAGAAGCATAATCTGTCATTTTGCAGTGTGTTGTGTCATATCCTCCGATCAAATGACGGAGATTTTGTAAATCTAAGATAGAAATATCAGCCATTGTTAAGCCCTCCTCAAGTTTTTCATATTACGTTTCCCTGTCTAGTATGGCAGAAAGACAGAAGATTATACATCTTGGAAAAGAAGTTAAAAATATCTGTCATTGTGTTTGCAAATTGAAAAAATGTGCTATAATGTATGGTAAATGGAAGTAGAAGATGTATTTTTTAACAGAAGTCTTTACTTTTTTGCTAGAAGATGATAGAATACAAAGGCATTTAAGTAAGACAGACAATCGCAGCTGCAATCACCGAAAGGTGGCAGGTGAGGAAAGTCCGGGCTTCACAGGGCAGGATGCCGGATAACGTCCGGTGGAGGTGACTCCAAGGCTAGTGCAACAGAAATATACCGCCGGTCATCTGGCCGGTAAGGTTGGAAGGGCAGTGTAAGAGACTACCGCCTCTCTGGTAACAGCGAGGGCATATGTAAACCCCATCCGAAGCAAGACCGAACGAAAACAATGTGGCGGCCCGTCACGTTTTAGGTAGGTCGCTTGAGCCTTCCGGTAACGGCAGGCCTAGATAGATGATTGTCCAACGACATAACCCGGCTTATCGTCTTGCTTAATGCTTTTTGATTTTACAGGAGGGACCGACTATGGGAAAAGGTAGAATCAATTACAGAAGAATCAAAGAATCTGAGTTGTCTGTGTCACTGTTTGCTGACTTTGACCGCTATCAAGAAGTAAATCGCTGTTGGCGGAAGGAAGACGGTGAATGGGTATTGAAGGACATCGTATTTAACGAACAGTGGAGTGATAGTGACTATCGGTATCTGACGGAGTGTCTGATCCACACGATACAGACAGGAGGAGTTGTCTTCGGTGCGTTTGTGGAGGAACGTCTGAAGGGATTTGCATCGGTAGAACACGAGTTTTTCGGACAGGAGAAGCAGTATTTGGAACTGACCAGTATACATACTTCTTATGATTGCAGAAACAGAGGAATTGGACGACAGCTTTTTACAAGGTGCGTGGAAGCTGCAAGAAAGATGGGCGCAAAGAAATTATACATTTCTGCACATTCCTGTGAGGAGACACAGGCATTTTACAAAGAAATGGGATGTGTGGAGGCAGTCGAGTATAATCAGAAGAGCGTGGAGAAAGAACCGTGTGATTGCCAGTTGGAATTTGTATTATAATTGCAATTGTGAATAATAGAACAGAAAAAAAGGTGCTCCTTTTCGAGCAGACAGGCAATAGATTTTTTGCCTGTCGTTCGAAGAGGAGCACCTTTTTGTTACAAAGGAAATCCTTTTGGAATCCAATGCAATAAAAATATATTCAATTAGTGATTTTTTCTGTCGTATTTTTCTTCACAGTATTTGCAGCGGTATACTTCTTTTTCCGAATCAGTCAGAACAAATACATGCTCCAATTCCTGCTCAATGGAAGTGATACAGCGAGGATTTTTACACTTGATCACATTTGTGATTTCTTTTGGGAGTTCCAGACGCTTTTTCTCAACAACTTTGTCATTCTGGATGATATTGATCGTGATATTGTGATCGATGAATCCGAGAATGTCAAGATCAATGATGTCGATCGGACACTCAATCTTCATAATATCTTTCTTTCCCATTTTGTTGCTTCTTGCATTTTTGATGATTGCGACACAGCAATCCAACTTGTCCAGGCGAAGGTAGTGATAGATATCCATGCTTTTTCCTGCCTGAATATGGTCTAATACAAATCCTTCTGAGATACTGCTGACATTTAATGTATTGTTTTCCATGATAAACTCCTTTCTGCCGTCTAAACTTCGATTTCTAAAAGTGTGAGGATCAGCGCCATGCGGACATAGACACCGTACTGTACCTGTTTGAAATAAGCGGCGCGAGGGTCTTTGTCCACTTCCACGGAAATCTCATTGACTCTAGGCAGTGGATGAAGTACAAGCATATCTTCTTTTGCGAGAGACATTTTGGCAGCATCTAAAATATAGAAATCTTTCATGCGGACATAATCTTCCTCGTTGAAGAAACGTTCTTTCTGAACACGTGTCATGTAGAGGAGATCCAGTTCCGGCATTGCCTCTTCCAGATTGATGACTTCTTTGTAAGGGATGTTATTCTTATCTAACACATCTTTGCGGATATAGCTTGGAAGGCGAAGTTCTTCCGGGGAAATCAGGACGAACCGTACATTTTCGTAGCGCACAAGGGCGTGGATCAGAGAATGGACTGTTCTTCCGAATTTTAAATCACCGCAAAGTCCGATTGTAAGATTTCCAAGGCGTCCCTTTAACGAGCGGATTGTCAGAAGGTCTGTCAATGTCTGTGTTGGATGCTGGTGTCCGCCGTCCCCCGCGTTGATGACCGGGATGGAAGAGTGGCGGCATGCAACCATCGGAGCGCCTTCCTTTGGATGGCGCATTGCACAGATGTCCGCGTAGCAGGATACCATGCGGATCGTGTCGGATACACTCTCTCCCTTGGAAGCAGAGCTGGAGTCAGCGGAAGAAAATCCGAGGATGCTTCCACCGAGATTTAACATAGCTGCCTCGTGGCTTAGTCTTGTGCGGGTACTTGGCTCATAAAAGAGAGTGGCAAGCTTCTTCCCGTCACATGCATGTGCATATTTGTCTGGATGTGCTTCGATATCATTGGCAAGATCTAATAATTTGTCTAATTCTTCTACGGTAAAGTCCAAAGGACTCATTAAGTGTCTCATAACTTCCTCCTATTTGTATGTTAATAATTCAGAAACAGTCTTTCTCTTCGGTGGTTCCGGGGAAATGTCCGGATATCCGACTGCAATCAGAGCTGCAAGCTCCTGCTCCTCAGGGATGTTGAGAAGGTTGCGGATACCATCTTCGTCAAAAATTCCCATGATGACTGTTCCAAGTCCGGCTTCATGCGCTGCAAGACAGAAACTCTGACAGGCAATTCCTGCGTCAAACATCTGCCAGCGGTCTCCTTTTTTCGTGGAGTAAGAACCGTCGCGTTCAAACCCAGAGCGCCCCTTTACCATCGTTACCGCAACTAACATGGATAACTGACTGACAATATTAGAATTGTAGGAAGGGGTATAATCATCAGCGATTTTTTTGAGAATGGAAGAGTCTTCAATCGCGATATAGCGAGTGATCTGTGTGTTCTTCCAAGATGGAGAATAAGATGCAGTTGAAATAATAGATTCTAACAAAGTGTGATCGATTGGATCAGGTTTGTACTTTCGAATGCTTCGTCGTGTCTGAATACATTGCGTTGTGTCCATAATAAGAGCCTCCTGCATATTGAATTATTTTATTTATCATATAATAAAATGACAAGATTTTCAAGTACAAAAAGGGAGGCTTTATGGGAATCAATGTGATCGCTCTGACTTGGAAAGGAGTCTTTCAAAGAAAAGTCCGGCGCCAAACCATAGTGGGGCATAGTCGAGGCGGATCAGACCGCAGATATTCCATCTGGCATTGCTGTAATCCCATGGACAGAGATCGTATTTTTTTAAAAGAGAGCCGGAACAGAACTCGCCTAGAAAAATCAGGCATGCATAAATACTGCCGCGGAGCATCACACTTTTTCCACGCAACATCTCAAAGAGAGGCGTCAGTATGCTTGCCATTCCGTAGATTGGGAACATCCAGACGGAAGTTTTCCCTGATAATTTGTAGTCTCTGTGAAAAAGAGAATGCAGGCTTGTAAAAAGGATTTCCATGCACCAGCCTGCTGTGCCGCATAAGATAAATTTATTTTTCATAGTAACAGTATTTTCCAAAATCTAGATTTTATCCAGAAATTGTAATATAATAGGAAAAATACAAAGTGCAGGACAAAGAAGCCGGAGAGCTTTCTGCGACAGCATAGTTTGGTAAAAAAGATAATGAGGTGAAAAACAGATGATACCATTAAGTGAAATCAGAGAACAACTGGATGAAATTGACAGCCAGATTGTGAGATTATATGAGAAGCGAATGGAATTGTGCACAGAGGTAGGACTCACAAAGATTGCATCAGGTAAGAAAGTATATGACAAGGAGAGAGAGATGCAGAAGTTGGCGACACTCTCACAGATGGCATCCAATGAATTTAATCAGAGAGGAATCACCGAACTGTATGAACAGCTGATGGCAATGAGCAGAAAACTCCAGTATCAGATTCTGACAGAGCATGGAGTGATCGGGAAGACGGCATTTATTGGGATTGATTCACTCGATAAGAAAGGGGCCAGACTTGTATTCCAAGGTGTGGAAGGGGCATACAGTCAGGCGGCGCTCCACAGCTATTTCGGGGAGGAGTGTGACAGCTTTCATGTGCAGACGTTCCGTGACGCGATGGAAACATTGGAGGATGGACTTGCGGATTATGCAGTACTTCCTATTGAAAATTCATCTGCAGGGGCTGTGAGTCAGGTATATGATTTACTTGTTGAATTTGAAAACCACATTGTAGGGGAAATTGTACTTCCAATCCGACATATGCTTGCAGGGCTTCCGAGAACAAAAATAGAAGAAATTGAGTGTGTATATTCTCATCCACAGGGGCTGATGCAAAGTGCCAGATTTTTAGATGAGCATCGGAACTGGCAGCAGATCAGTGTGGCAAATACAGCAATCGCAGCACAGAAAGTGCTAAAGGAGCAGAAGAAGACACAGGCAGCGGTATGCAGTGAGTATGCAGCAAAGATCCATCATCTGGAGATTCTGAAAGAGGGAATCAATGATAACAGTAATAATTCTACTCGCTTTATCATTGTCTCTAATCAGAAGGTATATTTGAAACAGGCGGGAAAGATCAGTATCTGCTTTGAGATACCACATGAGAGCGGGTCTTTGTATCACATCCTCTCTCATTTTATTTACAATAATCTGAATATGACAAAGATCGAATCAAGACCGATTGAAGGACGGACATGGGAATATAGGTTCTTTGTGGACTTTGAAGGAAATCTTAACGATGCCGCTGTAAAAAATGCCATCCGTGGTATCCGGGAAGAAGCGAGAAATCTCAAGATACTTGGAAACTATTAAAGTGAGAAGGGTTCAGAGGTGATATTTCCGGTGTTGATTTCTTTATCAAAAAAAGATATAAGTGCACAAAAAAACATGAAAATATATCGAAAAAATATGGAAAATGCACAGTAAAAATGATATAATACCGATAAATCAACACAACGGAGGAAAGCCTATGAGAAAATGGAAAAAAGCAGGTACGATAGGATTGATTGCAGTAATGCTCTGTGTATCTGGAGCTGGATGTAAGAAGAAAGCAACCCCGGAACGTCTTTTTAAAGATATGGCCAAGAATGGTGAGACGATTGAGTCTATCTCGGGAAAGATGACTGCGAATATGGAATTTGCGGTAGAAGGTCAAAGTGTGGGGATGAAAATGGATTTTGATCTCGCATCGGTAGAAAAGTCAGAAGGGTTCCAGATGGAAGGAAAGCTCTTGATGGATATTGCGGGCACAGAGGTTTCGATGGATATGTCGAACTATCAGGTAAAAGAAGATGATGGGCTGATGAGCTATACTTATGTGAATAACATGTGGACGAAATCACCTGTGGAAAGTGGAGAGGAAGAAACCACATTGAATGCGGGTATGGTGGAAGAATTGACAAAGCAGGCAAAGGCATTTACCTTATCAGAAGAACTCGTGACCGTAAATGGAAAAGAATGCTTTGAGCTTAAGGGAGATATCGGTGGTGAATTCGCAACAGATGTGTTGGGAAAAGATATGCTGGATGCTTTTGGAATGGGAGGAGCGGTATCGGAGGAAGAATTGAAAGAACTGGAGATTCCGTGTACTATCACTGTATATAAGAAAGAGATTCTTCCTGCAAGCATTTTTATTGATATGAAAGATGTACTCATGACAGCAATGGAAGAAAGCGGAGAGATGGAGATCCAGGAACTGAATCTGGAAATGACTTTTGATGAGTATAATAAAGTGAAAGAAATCAAACTTCCAAAAGAAGCAAAAGAAGAAGCCATAGATGCAGATGGAAGCATCAATGGATTGCTGGGAGGAGAGATGGGAGAAGATCTCGAAGAGGATACAGAGGAAGAGGTTGAGAAGGAAGACGCCGCAGATGTGGATGAGACAGAAAAGAAGGGAACCGTTTCCTGGGAATCCTTAGAGCTGAATGTGAGCGGAAAAACAGTGACACTTCCGTGTAAGGTTTCAGAATTAGAGGCAGCAGGCTTAAAGGTTGATGCCGAAGAGGTACCGGCAGATAAGATGGTGAAACCGGGGGAAACAGAATTTCCAATGTTGAAGGACAAAAATGGAAACCAGGTAGGCGTGTATTGTGAAAATACAGGAGATAAGGATGCAAAAGTGTCAGATTGCACTTTGACAGGGTTCTATATCACAAGCCGTGATGGAGAGGGCATTGTTGATATTGCACTTCCGGGAGATGTCCGCCTTGGCATGACAGAGGCTGAATTACTTGAAAAATACGGAGAGCCGAGAGAAAAATCAGAAGACACTAAGACTGGAATTCTCACCTACAGCTGGGACGATGAATTATTTACACGTTCTTTGGGAATTGAATTTGACAAAGATTCCAAGAAGATTATTAGTATTATGATCGATATCTGGGACTATTAATTAGAACAAGAAGGAAATGAAAAAACTGTCGCATCAGAGAAAACCGATGCGGCAGTTTTGTTTTTTTGAGCTTTTGAACATATGTAATTTAATCAGTCTTCCAGCTGCTTGATCTGTGAAATATCTGAGTCGATCATCAGTGAGTAGTTGGTATAATATACGACAAATCCAGGTTTTCCTCCCTTTGGTTTTTTGACATGTTTTTTTTCAATATAATCGATCTCAATCTTTTCACTTTCGCGGTTCTTCGAATAGTACGCGGCGAGTTTTCCGGCTTCCTCGAAGGTACGGTCCGGCAGTTCTTCTCCGTTTGTCTTTACAATGACGTGCGAGCCAGGGATTCCTTTGGCGTGGAACCACCAGTCATTTCCAGAGGCAAAGTGGAAAGTAAGTTCTTCATTTTGAAGATTGTTTTTGCCGACATAAATATGATAGCCATCACTGGAGAGATAATGGAACGGCTTGCTTGTAATCTTTACTTTCTTTTTCGTAAATTTCCGGCGGATGTAGCCGGATTCAATCAATTCTTCTTTGATCTGTGTCAGATCATCTTCGCTGAGTGCAATATCGAGCGCATTGCTGACAGATTCTAGATAGGAAATATCATCTCTTGTCTCCTCAATCAGAGAAGTCAGTGCCTCGAACGTCCGTTTTTGCTTATTGTATTTCTCAAAATATTTCAGTGCATTTTCCTGTGGCGTCTTTGTGCTGTCCAACGGAATTGTGATCATTTCATTTGTGTAATAATTCAGCGCTTCCAGCTTTTTCGCACCAGGCTCCAGATTGTAGCCATAGGTGTGGATCAGTTCCCCGTAGACCTTGAATTTTTCACGGTTTTCTGTGTCTCGGAGTTGTTTCGCCTGTAAGTCATATTTTTTGCGGTTCCGCTCTAGGGCAGTCTGCACGACACGGCGAAGGTCGACAGATTTCTGGCGGATGCGGGTCAGTGTATTCTTTTCTGCATAATAGTCTTCCAGCAGGCGTGAAATGGAATCATATTCTTTTCTGATGTACTGGGAGAAGTGTGTCAGTGGAAGTGCACTGAATTCCTTCGGCTCTGCACCATGATAATAGATTGCCGGAGAAAAATGTCCGGCAGACACTTCCTCAAAGTACAATGTAAACTGACGGTAAAGGTGTGTCAGGAGATCTTCGGAGAGTTCTCTTGGAGTGAGTGAAGAGTCAATTCCGGAGAGATAACAGATCTCTTCGGCGACGACAGGGCTGATGCCGGTAAAACTTGTATAGACTGCTTTTGAAAGCGGCATCGGTTTTTCGGTCAGTACCCGTTGAAATTCTGCAAAAGAGACCGAGAGAGGATCGGACTTTTCCATCGTATCCGGGATAAAATATGTGCGTCCCGGTAAAACTTCCCGGACAGAACTCATCTGGGACGATACATGTTTGATACTGTCAATGATCGTTCCGTCCTCATTACAGAAAATGATATTACTGTGTTTCCCCATGATCTCCACAATCAATTCTTTTTTACAGAGATCTCCAAGCTCGTCGAGATGTTCGATTTCAAAATGGATGATCCGTTCCAGTTTTGGCTGCCAGATTTTCGTAATGCGCCCGTTGTTGATATGTTTGCGAAGCAGCATACAGAAATTCGGGGCAGTCATTGGACTTGGTTTGTTTCCCTCTGTCAGATAGATTAGCGGCAGCGAAGCGCTGGCAGAGATACTGAGCCTGCGCTGTCCACCGGGTGTCTTGATTGTCAGCAGTAATTCATCTGTCTCAGGCTGAGCGATTTTGTTGATTCTTCCATCGAGCAGATTTCTATTTAATTCGTGTACAATATTTGCGATTGTAATTCCATCAAAAGCCATATGTAATTCCTCTTTTCTTAAATGTGATCAGGTGTATGAAAACGAAAGATTCCATGGACACCGGCAGGCAGAATGGCTGCCTGGACATTTCTGTAATAGTATACCATGACTTTTGGATGAGGTAAAGAATTGCGATTGACGATAAAGAGTAAATCCATTATAATAAAGTCTAGCAAAAAAGACCGAAAGAAAAAGTAAAGAGGGCAGAAATTATGATAAAAAGTATGACGGGTTTTGGACGGTGTGAGATCGCAGAGTCAGAACGTAAATTTATTGTTGAGATGAAGGGGGTGAACCACCGGTATCTTGATGTAAATATCCGTATGCCGAAAAAGTTGAATTTCTTCGAGTCGGCAATCCGTACGCTTTTAAAGAAATATGTGCAGCGTGGGAAAGTAGATATTTTCATTACTTATGAAGATATGTCAGAAGGGCAGATCTCATTAAAATATAATGAATCCCTGGCAGCAGAATATCTTAGATATTTCCGGGAGATGTCAGAGAAGTTTTCGCTGGAAAATGATATTCGTGTATCAACACTCTCAAGATATCCGGAAGTGTTTACGATGGAAGAGCAGACCGTAGATGAAGAAGAAATCTGGAATGGGTTGAGCAAAGCATTGGAAGGAGCATGCCGCCAGTTTGTGGAGACGAGAAGTATGGAAGGGGAACATCTAAAGAAAGATTTGATTCAGAAATTAGATGGAATGCTCGAAAAAGTGACTTATATCGAAGAACATTCTCCGCAAATCGTTGCAGATTACCGCGCGAAGCTGGAAGCAAAGATGAAGGAACTGCTTACCGATACACAGATTGACGAAGGAAGAATTGCAGCAGAAGTTGTAATCTTTGCAGATAAGATTTGTACCGATGAGGAAGTTGTACGCCTGAGAAGCCATATTGAACATATGAAGCAGACACTGGAAGAAGCCGAAGGAATCGGAAGAAAGCTGGATTTCATCGCGCAGGAGATGAACCGGGAGGCAAATACTATTCTGTCTAAGGCGAACAATCTGGAGATTTCAAATCGGGCGATCGATCTGAAGACCGAGATTGAGAAAGTAAGAGAACAGATTCAGAACATAGAGTAAAAAACAGAAGAAACAGCTATCAAATAGCGAACAGAGAATTGTGAGGAAGAACAGATGGAACAGAAAGGAATCTTAATTGTAGTTTCCGGATTTTCGGGAGCGGGCAAAGGAACATTGATGAAGGGACTTTTGGAAAAGTATGATAATTATGCACTTTCGATTTCTGCCACAACGAGAAAACCGCGCGAGGGAGAAGAGGAAGGAAAGGCATATTTTTTCAAAGAAACTGAAGAATTTGAAAAAATGATTGCACAAGATGAACTTATAGAGTATGCTAGATATGTAAATAATTATTATGGCACACCGCGCGCATATGTCGAAGAACAGTTGTCGAAAGGGAAGGATGTCATTCTGGAAATTGAAATCCAAGGGGCATTGAAAGTGAAAGAGAAGTTCCCGGAGACACTGTTGTTGTTCGTGACTCCGCCGAGTGCTGCTGTATTAAAGGAGCGGCTGGTAGGGCGCGGAACGGAGACAATGGAAGTGATCGAATCCCGCATGCAGAGAGCCGCAGAAGAAGCTGAGGGTATGGAGGCATACGACTATCTGATCGTCAATGATGATCTGGACACCTGTATCGAGGAGATGCATCAGATCATTCAGGGAGAGCACAGAAGAAGTTTTCGTAACCGACAGTTCATGGCTCAGATCAAAGAAGAATTAGATGAAAATTTGAAAGGAGAATCATAGAATGTTACATCCATCTTATACAGACTTAATGAAAGTCGTAAACCAGGACGTAGAAGAAGGGGCTACAAAGATTGTCAACAGCCGTTATTCTATTGTACTTGCAACAGCAAAGAGAGCAAGACAGATCATCGGAGGAGAGATGCCGCTTGTCCGTGCAAAAGACGGAGAGAAGCCGCTTTCTATCGCAATTGATGAGTTGAACAAAGGGAAAATCAAGATCATCGCAGAGGATGATTCTAACGAATAGAACCGTAGAGGCAGATGCATAGGTATCTGCCTTAATAAATATGTAGGAGAAAATAGCAGATGAATATATTATTTGTATCACTGGGATGTGATAAGAATCTGGTAGATACCGAGGTGATGCTGGGCATGCTGGCATCGAGAGGTTATCAGATGGTAGAAGATGAGAGTGAGGCAGACATTATCGTCATCAACACCTGCTGCTTTATTCACGATGCAAAGGAAGAGAGTATCCAGACGATTTTGGAGATGTCAGAATTGAAAAAAGAAGGCAGACTGAAGGCACTCATTGTGACCGGTTGTCTTGCTCAGCGTTACCAGCAGGAGATTATTGATGAGATTCCAGAAGTGGATGCAGTCCTTGGAACAACTTCTTACGATAAGATTTTAGATGCCGTAGATGAAGCGCTGGAAGGACATCATTATCTGAAAATGACAGATATAGATGCACTTCCGACAGTAGATAGTAAAAGGCTTGTGACAACAGGAGGACATTTCGCTTATCTGAAGATTGCAGAAGGGTGTGACAAACACTGTACATACTGCATTATCCCGAAGATCCGCGGAAATTTCCGCAGTGTTCCGATGGAACAGCTGGTTGGTGAGGCGGAAGAACTTGCGGAGCAGGGGGTAAAGGAATTGATTCTTGTGGCGCAGGAGACAACGCTTTACGGAAAGGATCTTTACGGGGAAAAATCACTTCATAAACTGTTGAAGGAATTATGTAAAATTGCGGGAATCCGTTGGATTCGTGTTTTATATTGTTATCCGGAGGAGATCACAGACGAATTGATCCAGGTAATGAAAGAGGAGAGCAAAATCTGCCATTATCTAGACCTGCCGATCCAACATGCAAGCGATGGCATTTTAAAGAGAATGGGACGCCGGACTTCCAAAGCACAGTTGATCGAGATCATTGAAAAATTAAGAAGAGAGATTCCGGATATTACACTGCGTACAACATTGATTACCGGATTTCCGGGAGAGACCGAAGAGCAGCATGAGGAATTGATGGATTTTGTAGATCAGATGGAGTTTGACAGGCTTGGCGTATTTACTTATTCTCCGGAGGAGGATACTCCGGCAGCAACGATGCCGGATCAGATTGAGGAGAGCGTCAAAGAGGACCGTCAGGCGGAACTGATGGAGCTTCAGCAGGATATCGCGTTTGAGCAGGCAGAAGATATGATCGGAAGAGAAGTGCTCGTGATGATCGAAGGAAAGATTGCCGATGAAAATGCATATGTTGGAAGAACTTACAAAGATGCACCGAATGTTGATGGATTGATCTTTGTAAATACCGATGAAGAACTGATGTCCGGGGATTTTGCAAGAGTAAAAGTGACTGGGGCACTGGAATATGATTTGATAGGAGAGATAGTATAATGAATTTACCAAATAAGCTGACGGTTGTCCGTGTATTGATGATCCCGTTTTTTGTATGGTTCATGCTTCCGTCCCTCGGTGGAGAGATGGCAGCAAGTAAGTGGATCGCACTTGCGATTTTCTGTATTGCAAGTCTGACAGATCTTTTAGATGGAAAAATTGCGCGGAAATACAACCTTGTGACAAATTTCGGAAAATTTATGGATCCGCTGGCAGACAAACTGCTTGTCGGTGCGGCAATGATCTGTCTTGTAGAGATGGGAAGACTTCCGGCATGGATCGTCATTGTGATTATCAGCCGTGAATTTATCATCAGTGGATTCCGTCTGATCGCTTCGGACAATGGAATTGTAATCGCGGCAAGTTACTGGGGCAAGTTTAAAACTGTGTTCCAGATGGCAATGATCATTGTATTGATCGCGGCGTTTGAAGGAAGTGTATTCGCAGTAGTGGAACAGATTCTCATCTGGGTGTCATTGATCCTGACGATCGTATCTCTGGTAGATTATATTAGGAAGAATAAAGAAGTGCTGACACAGGGCGGCATGTAAGAAGAAGGAAGGATTGTGCTGCCAAAAGGGCGGACAATCTTTCTTTTCGATTCAGGCAAAGAAGATCTAATATTAAGGAATGCTAAAATTCCGAAAGGGCGGAAAAGCATAGTTGTTTTCAGAGAGCTCTTTGTCAGTGCAAGGTTGATGAGGATGATTAGTTGTAGAGCAGAAAGGAGGAAAATAAAATGAGTCTGGAAGAAAGAATTGTAGAAAAACTGGAAAAGAGAGGTCTGTATCTGACCACCGCAGAGTCCTGCACGGCAGGGCTTTTGGCAGGGCGCATCATGAATGTGTCGGGGGCTTCGTCAGTCTATAAAGAGGGATATATCACTTATGCCAATGAATCGAAAGAAAAACTGCTGCATGTGCGGCATGAAACTTTGGAACAATATGGGGCAGTCAGCACACAGACGGCAGAGGAGATGGCAGAGGGCGCTGCAAAGGTAGCAGAAGCGGATGCGGCGCTCAGTGTGACCGGGATTGCAGGACCACTTGGCGGAACGAAAGAAAAGCCGGTAGGACTTGTCTATATCGGCTGTTATCTATGTGGAAGAACCGTCACAAAAGAGTGCAGATTTCATGGAACAAGGCAGGAAAACAGAAATGCATCGGTGGAGGAGGCACTCAAACTTCTGGAAAAACAGTTGGAAGAGGAGCCTTCGACAAAATAATGGAAAAATTATTGTGAAAAGTGACAAGGAACGACAGTTTTTTTCATCTTTCCCACAAGGGAGTGTCGAAATGTGAAAAAAAGTGAAAAAGATATAGACGAAATCGGAAGTTTATGAGAAAATATAACATATATGTGATGTTAAAGTTATAACAATCATCATAAGTAAAATCATACATATTTGAAAGGAGTCTTAACATGATTTATTCACATGAAGTACAAACAATGTGTCCGGTAGCTCAGGGCGTTAATCACGGACCAGCTCCAATCCCAGAAGAAGCAAAATGGGTACAGGCAAAGGAAGTAAAAGATATTTCCGGATTAACACATGGTGTGGGCTGGTGTGCACCACAGCAGGGAGCCTGTAAGCTGACATTGAATGTAAAAGACGGTATTATTCAAGAAGCATTAGTAGAGACAATCGGATGTTCAGGAATGACTCACTCAGCAGCGATGGCTTCTGAGATCCTTCCGGGAAAGACAATTTTAGAAGCACTTAACACAGACTTAGTCTGTGATGCAATCAATACAGCTATGAGAGAACTTTTCTTACAGATCGTATACGGAAGAACTCAGAGTGCATTCTCAGAAGATGGACTTCCAGTAGGTGCTGGTCTTGAAGACTTAGGAAAAGGACTTCGTTCTCAGGTTGGTACAATGTACGGTACATTAGCAAAAGGTCCTCGTTATCTTGAAATGGCAGAAGGATATGTAACAGGTATCGCTTTAGATGCTGACAATGAAATCATTGGTTACCAGTTCGTAAGCCTCGGAAAATTAACAGACTTTATCAAAAAAGGTGATGACCCTAACACAGCATGGGAAAAAGCAAAAGGACAGTATGGACGTGTGGATGATGCAGTGAAGATCATCGACCCAAGAGCTGAATAGTCTGCTTCGTTAGTAAATAGAGAAAAATCAGGAGGACGTAGAAAATGGCTTTATTTGAATCATATGAAAGACGTATTGACAAGATCAATAGCGTATTGAACAGCTATGGTATCGCTTCTATCGAAGAAGCTGAAAAAATTACAAAAGACGCTGGATTAAATGTTTACGATCAGGTAAAAGGAATTCAGCCGATCTGTTTTGAAAATGCATGCTGGGCTTACATCGTAGGTGCTGCAATCGCAATCAAAAAAGACTGCAGAAAAGCTGCTGACGCTGCTGCTGCAATCGGAGAAGGTCTTCAGGCTTTCTGTATCCCGGGTTCTGTTGCTGACCAGCGTAAAGTAGGTTTAGGACATGGTAACTTAGGAAAGATGTTACTGGAAGAAGATACAGATTGTTTCGCATTTCTTGCAGGACACGAATCTTTCGCAGCTGCTGAAGGTGCAATTGGTATCGCTGAGAAAGCAAACAAAGTTCGTAAGAAACCATTAAGAGTTATCTTAAATGGTCTTGGAAAAGATGCAGCACAGATCATCTCAAGAATCAACGGATTTACATACGTTGAGACAGAGATGGATTACCATACAGGAGAAGTAAAAGAAGTATTCAGAAAATCTTACTCTGACGGACTTCGTTCCAAAGTAAACTGCTACGGAGCAAATGACGTAACAGAAGGTGTTGCAATCATGCACAAAGAAGGTGTTGACGTATCTATCACAGGTAACTCAACAAACCCGACACGTTTCCAGCACCCGGTAGCAGGTACATACAAAAAAGAATGTATCGAACAAGGTAAGAAATACTTCTCAGTAGCTTCCGGTGGTGGTACAGGACGTACACTTCACCCGGATAACATGGCTGCTGGTCCTGCTTCTTACGGTATGACAGATACTATGGGACGTATGCACTCTGATGCTCAGTTTGCCGGATCTTCATCTGTTCCTGCACACGTAGAAATGATGGGACTGATCGGAGCAGGTAACAACCCAATGGTTGGTATGACAGTTGCTGTTGCTGTAAGTATTCAGGAAGCAGCACAGGCTGGCAAATTCTAATATAGGGGCGAAAAACCTTGATTTTAAGGGGCTTCTCAAGTCGTAGTTCGGCTTGGGAAGTCCTGTTTTTTTGCTTAAAAGACTCATAAAAGACTCACGCAAGCCACACTCTACAAGCCACACAAGCCACACTTGAGTTTATGGTGGGTTAAGCCTTTCTTAAACTGGAGTTTTTAAACAGATGCTAGATACACATGGAGTTCATGTAAATAAAGTGAAAATTTTATTTGAAAGGAGTGTGTGTCTAAATGAGACGTGCAAATGGTACTGGTAACATATACAAAATGAAAGGGGGGAAACGTAGAAAGCCGTGGCGTGTGAGAGTTACTGTCGGTTGGGAGTTAAATCCAAAAACGGGAAGATGTAAACAAAATTTAAAGACATTAGGATATTACGCTTCTAGAGCAGAAGCTGAGGCAGCCTTAGTAGCATATCAAGAATGTCCTTATGATTTGAATACGAAGGATATTACATTTAAAGAGTTGTATGAACAGTGGACAGAAGATTACTTTAAGAAATTGACGAGTATATCATCTGAGAGAACCATAACATCTGCTTATCGTTATTGTAGTGGTCTGTATAACATGAAAATGCGTGATATTAGAATTTATCATTTGCAAGAATGTATGGACAAAGGGTATATAATACCAGATAGAGGTAAAGAAAAGGGTCAAAAACGCTACGCATCCGCCTGCACGAAAGGACGTATTAAGTCTATGTTCAACTTGATGTTTGACTGGGCATACGCACGTGAGATAGTAGATAGAAATTATGCAAGGGCATTTGAACTTGATAAAGAAACGAAAATAAAACAAGTAAGAGAAAAGCGTAAGAATACAATCTTTTCAAAGGAAGAAATTGATTTACTGTGGAAGAATGTAGATAAAATTGCATTTGTAGATATGGTGTTATGTGGTATTTATTCTGGTTGGAGACCGCAGGAACTTGCAATACTAAAAATCAAAGATATAGATTTGGAACTACAAGTTATGTACGGGGGTATGAAGACCGACGCAGGAAAGGACAGATGCGTACCCATTCACCCATTGATTCAACCTTTAATTGAGAAAAGATACGCAGAAGCGAAAGAGTTGGGCAGCAACTATTTGTTTAATGATATTAACGGTCAGCAAGGCATTTATATGACGTATGATAAATATAGGGGGAGATTCAATAAGGTTGTGGAAAGACTGCAAATGGATCATCATCCACATGAAACGAGACATACGTTCATCACAAAGGCTAAAAGAGTAAGGATGGAAGAATACATTTTAAAGCGTATAGTTGGACATGCAATCAATGATAATACTGAGAAAACATACACGCATAGAGAGATTGAAGAACTGAAAGCAGAAATGCGAAAAATTGAAGATTAAAATTATTAGGCAATGTCACATTACTGGCATTGCTTTTTATTTGTAAAAATCTGGAAAAACTATTTATCTGTCGAGAATTGTATAATATACTGGAAAGAAAAGACTTAAAAAGGAGAAATTTATTATGACACCAGAAGAATTTTTTAAAAACCTAGACCTTACTGCTATTGTGAGAAAATCAACTGAAAAGGAGAAGCCAACCAAACTGGAAGATGGTGATGCTGAAAAACTGTGCTCAATCGTGGGGATGAATACAGAAAATGCTTGCTGTGTTCTGAATGAAGTATATGAGAAATATAAAGAATTAGGGTACTACCCAAAAGAATTATTGCAGGCTGTGTACTTTGTAATTTATAGAGATTGCTATAAAATGTACAATGAGGAGAAGGCTGCTTATGCAACTGCACCAGATGGTAAGTATAAGCTGTTAGGTAAAAATGGTTTGGTGCAAGGTGAAAAGAGAACAGGTATTACAACAGACGTATTTAAAAGAGTTACTGGTGGTAGTTCTAAGATACAGGAAAAATGGGGAATGTCACCCTTTGATGATTTCATGTCAAACATTTATGACCCAGTTGATATGTTCTCTTTGAAGATGCGTGGTGATTTATTCAGACGTATTATAGTAAGGGTATTACAGGAAAGATTCTGTTCTATGCTGATTGATTTGTCTGGAGATGTTACTTTGTTTGAGGATATATATCCACAAAAACGTGAGATAATGCTTGTCAGCAACAGTAATATAGGTGATTTCTACTATGTAATCAAAAATGAGTTTGATGAATTCTGCAAAACACTGGATGTTTATCTGGGAGATGAGGCTATTGAGACAGGTGAAATAAGTGATGAGTTAGAGGAGAGTGCTAAATCTACTAAGGCAGCTTTGGAGGATGAATTACCAGATAATGTACGCAAGGACTTAGAGTATGAGGCATCAACTAATGAACCTAAAAAGAACTATGTTTTTAGTTATCCATATAAGTATAAAGAAGATATGGTTGAAATGGCAGTTAAGTATTTCTTGACAAAAGTAAGTAATGATATGCTGAATAACATAGATGATACAAAGAAAAGGTTGAAAACATTGGGAGAGCGTCTGAGCAAGACTACAGTGGTATGTGGTACAATAAATAGCTTGTTGGAAGGCATCACAGAAAAAGAAATAAGATTGCTTGACTTTGAAGATGCGGTGAAAGGTAAGGTATCTGACATTGATATTGAAAATTCATTAAGAGTTTTGAAAGAAGGTCATTTTGAAGAGTTAGAGAGTATGAAGAATATTTCTCCGAGACGTAAGAAAGGAATGCTGTTCTACGATTATACAGTAAGAAGAAACACACAGGATATGGTGAGTTTTGCAAACTTTGTTAATACGCATGATTGCTTCTGGATGACAGTTTGTAATAAAGATGACCTCATTGTACGTGAGTTATTCAAAGGTGAAGGCAGATACAGTTATGAATTGAATACGGATGGTCAGTTCAAGAACTTCTTTTTCTCAGAAGCTTATTTCAATGAAGTTTCCGTTAAAAAGGTACTGATAACCAATATTCCAATGGACTATATGTATATTCCAGAAGTAGAGGAATCTCCAATATTCAAAGATTTGGAAATGATACTGAAGAATAGTGGTGTGACGAATACAGACAGTTATACTAAGATACTGATACGAGAGACTATAGAGGAAGATCCAGAGTATGATGAAATCACTGAAGAGTTAGACGATGAATATGAAGAGGTTTAACAATGGCAACTAAGGAGAACAGACTACTTAAGAATACTAATATTAAAATTAAAGAAGGCAAAGAAAAGTATTCGATGTTTCCATACCAAGAAGAAGCTATTAAGAACTTAGAGAAATTAGATAAAGTCTATGACACATACAGAACATTGGTAGTAGTACCTACTGGTGGGGGTAAGACTAGAATTGCTGTGGAATATCTGAATAGAAATGTGTTAAACAGACAGGGTACTAAGGTACTCTGGATATGTGAGAGACTGTCACTATTGACACAGGCTCACCATTCTTTTGTAGACCACACGTATAGAGACAGCCTAGAACATGGGGGTAAACCTTTTAAGGCTTCGGAGATAACAGCCCATGTGTTCTCCAGTCAAGATACCTCATTCAGAGAAGAGTACAAATCAGAAGATGTACAGATGGTATTCGTAACAAAACAGACGTTGTGTAAGATGTTTGGTTTTGCAGATAACAGTGGTAAGCAAAAAGAGATAGATGAGTCCTTTAAAGACTGGCTAGAAAATCCTGATGAACTGACAGTAATCATAGATGAGGCACACCATGCAGTAGGAGATGATTATCGTAACATTATAAGCACTTTATTGAGTATGGTACAGAAGAAAAAGATACACATCATAGGCTTAACTGCTACACCGAAGAATACAAATGGAAGTCGCATAGAAGAGATATTTCTTCATGGTATAGACCTTAAGAGTGAGATGCCTACAGACAAGACTTGTTATGCAAGTAGGGTATCAATAAATCAGTTGATAGCTGAAGGGTATCTAGCCAAGCCTTTTCTTGCGAAGAAAAAGGACTCAAGTCCTGAGAAACTATCTGATGAGGAATTGTGTAATCGTATCATAGACACTTATGAAAAGGGGGTATGTGCTTTAGCTTTAGAGACCCCGTCCTCACAGGACGAGGACACAAAAGTTCCTAAAGAATTAAATCCTAACAATTCCTTTGGTCAAACAGTGATATTCGTAAAGAGTAGGGAGGTAGCCAGGCTTCTTTGGAGTAAATTCCTTGCCAGAGATATAGACTGTGGTATATCAATCAGTACAGATGGAAATAATGACTTGACGCAGTATAAGAATCTTCAAGACTACATAAATAAGGACTTATCCTCAGACCAGATAGTAAAGATATACGAGGAGAGATATGCCAAAAACATATTACCAGTCATTGTTAGTGTAGATAAGTTCAAAGAAGGAGTAGACGTACCTAAGACTCAGACAGTATTTATAGCAAGAGATAGTTCTACAGAAATATCAGTCACACAGATGGTAGGCAGAGCATTAAGGGGTGTACTGCAAGGTGGGACCTCGGAGGCATATTTAGTTGAATTTGAAGATGAACAGCTTAATAAGATACTTTGGGAAGTACCAGAAAGAAGAGATGATTTAAAAGATTTCTATAAGATTTTACTTGGTGAGCAAGCTCCCACAACTACAGCAGGCAATACTATTCCCTCAGCATTACAGCCTATTGATTTAAAGAGTCTTAATGCTCTTATTGCTGATAATGAGAAGAAAATAAACAATGCAATATCTGCGATTATCAAGAATCTGTGTGATTATATGCCAATGCAGTCCAGTCCTGCCGATGAGGGAGATTTAATCATTCCAAATGAAGTCATTGGTATTGACATTCCAATAGGGTATGTAACTTTTGGGCAGAGGTATCTGCTTGTATGGGATAAGACGGAAAAACCTCTTCAAGACATACGAAATGCTCTTGACTCATTGGGGGTAAACGACCTAAGAAAGCTGTGGGATGAGCATGGTATATCCGCTACTTCATTGAGACGTTATGTAAAAGCTAAGAAAAAGTATGCATCTCTGCATGATATCTCTAGAGAAATCATTTATGAGAACATCTACTGGAACTATGTTCACACCATACTTTTTTATATATTTGAGGTAAATAAGGGTAAGGAAGATGAAGCAATCAAGAAGATGCAGGAGCAGGATATCGAAGTAGAACGTTTTGTTGACTACAAAAAACCAGAACTGTGTGAGATTGCTTACCAAATTATCACAGGTACTTTTCAAGGTGAGATAGATGATTTTTTAAATGAACAGTGGAAGAAGTATGGTACTGCTCTTTCCAATCAGAGTAATCAATTAGGGGTATCAGAACTTTATTTCAAGGCTTACTTCAAACAGTTTTACATGAAGACTGCCGAAGTAAAGCAAGATATAGCCGAGTCAGATTATTTTAGAATTAGACTGTATAGAGATGGTCGAAAACGTGAGAACTTGGTTAAATTGTTACAACTCATATTAAAGGGTGGAGTAGCTCAAAACGTCTACTCAGATACCTTTGATTTTTACGATGTATTTGGTGGAACAGGGACTATGACTGTTTCGCTGAAGGATACAGTAAAAGGAAAACGGCATTTGAATGAGTTTGATGTAGTAGTAGCTAAGGCTCTGTACTTCATTAAGAAGTATGAACACAGATTACCAGATGATTTCAAGAAAACTTTTGCTGAGTTTAACGATAAATGGTATGACTACATAAAAGATACGGAGACTACTATCAATCAGAAGAAGATGCTTTACCATATTAAGAAGATATTCAGAAACAGAGAGTATCAAAAAGAGTATGCAGAAGATTTTTCTAAAGGTGGGAGTGCAAACGACATACTAAAGGGTTGGAAGGGTATCGACTATGATACTAAGTATGATAATAAGCAGCAGAGAATTACTGCTAACAGAGAAAGTCTGTATGAAGCTGTCGGTGCTAAAGACCCAAAGATTATGAGTATGGAACGGGGGTATCTTGAAAAAAGGTACGAGGAACTGCTGATTTTGGAAGAGGTATTGAAAAAGCCTGAAGCACAAAACGTAGTTGAGATGTATCTTGCATTGTATGTGTCCTTTGAAGATTACATAAAACAAATGAATGATGATGAGAAAACCACTAAGGAACAGAGAGAGGCATGGCAAAACCAGATTAACAGTGATACATTAAAATTAACTCCCAGAGACAGGCTACTGGTATTCGCATTTTTGTATGTGCATAGTTTTGCAAGCTACATAGTATCAAAATCATCCGAGGCGGGGGTAGACCCGAAAGGTATCGAAAGGTTTAAGAAACTTTTATCTGGAGAGGACACTTGGCTTGATGAGTTCTCAGATAGGTTACAAGATGTTGACATTACTTCAAAGGATTTCAAGGAGATTGTTCCAGAAACATCAGATAATGAAAGTAATAACAAGGTATATTATTTAGATCCACCATATTTTCTTACGAACCAGTATGCCTGTGAATTTTCTGATGAAGAACACCTTAAGATGTTAAAGAGACTTAGAGAAGCAGAGTACAACTGGATATTCTCATGTAAGAGTAAGGAAACCAACGAAAGTTTATCTAAGCGTAGCAAGAAAGAGGACGGAGAATACATTCATACTGAAAAAGGCAAACTCTTTGAGGAGTATTTTAAATTGTTCCTTTACGATAAGAAGGTAGATACAAATAGTAAAGAAGTATGTGCTGATACGGAGAAGGGCATCATACAAAAGAAAGATTTGTATGTGTATTATGCTGAACCTCTGGAGGATAATTATTATGAAATTATGATAAGTAATATTCCACCAAACAAAGATGATGCACAGGTATTAAAGTCATATAATTTTAAGTGTGAGGAGTTCAAATCATTCTTCAAAAATCATTGCAAATACAATATCTAATACACGGGGGTATCAGTTCTTAAAATTCTATTCAAGGCGGTGTCACTTTTGTGGCAACCGCCTTTTTCAAAAACTTCCCAATTTATAATTTTTAAGATACGAATTGAATAGAGAACCACAGTAGAGACACATTATCAATCGTGAGTTGATGATGGAGTCACTGATAGGAAAACGATTGCTATACAGTAGAGATACAGAACTTCATATGGATATCATAGTTTTGTTCATACTTTTTCTTTCCTCTTTTATTGATATAAAGATTCCAGTCGTATATAAGAAGTTGGTCTAGCAGTCTGAAGATTCCCCAAGTCTTCGGCAAGCTCTCTCAGATTAGCAGTTTCGCCCACAAGGCACATCATCAGCTAAACCCATTATTGCCGTATTCATATGCGACCCTATCAGTCTGAGCCTGTTTATGTCAAGACCGCATGAGCAGGCTCTTTTTATAGGAACAGTCAGAATGCGTACTCGCCCAGATACGGCGGACTGTCATCAAAATGTGAAAAGAACTCAATGCTTTGTATGACAGGATAGAGATGAGGATATAGTAAGTGAAACATTACAGAAAATCTCTCCGCAGTTGGGCGAATTTCCAACGTGTAAGATAAGAATAAAGATGAGAGTAAACACGTTCAATGAGTAAGTTCTAACCACTGAGCAGGTGAGATGGTAAGGAGGTAGTTTATATGATGAGAGTATCGGAGGTAGCTCGTTTATTCGGAGTCAGCAGTGTAACCATAAGAAACTGGGTAGATACTGGAAGATTGAAGTGCAGACGCCTACCAAGCGGAGTACGAGTATTTGATGAGAACGAAGTCAATCGAGTGTACCAAAAGTACATGAGTAGCGTAGAGGGAGGTGACAGGTATGTGGAATCCAAGCAGGAAGTATAACAGACAAATAAAACAACCGAAAAGACGCTGTATTATCTTCTGTCATGTGCGGAGTAGAGTGTACAGTTGTATCACCTTGCGATAGCAAGATTACATAGGGGGTATGCGTTTTCCCCCGAAAGGAACTTTGAAAATTACATAAGGAGGTTAGACATGAAGAGAACAATCGTATGTACGCTGTTAGCCTTATCTATATCGAGTAGTCTTTATTCGCCCCAGATAGTCCTAGCAGCAGAGCAAACTGAGGAAACTCTAACGGAGCATTCCAATACAGGGGCAACTGATACAATCCAGAATACGAAGTCAGCGACAGCCCCTAAAGAGGACACCATTACTAAGACAGAAGAGCAAGCCCCAGTCAGTATCACAGTCAATGAGAACTTAGATGTTCTTAAACAGAAGCTAAAAAATCCTTTTAAAGAGGAAGTATCTTCAGGAAGATATTTACTGACTGAAGACCTTATTTTCATAGGGTATTTAGACAGTAGTAGAGGAGAGGAAGGCTTTCTCATTCCAAGTATCACTAAAACAGCGGATAAGGTATCTGACATTTCCTTTGGAGAATACAATTCTGATGGAGTATTCACGTGGGGGTACTTAAAGAAAGACGATAGTCTGAAAGACCTTGATTCTTTGACGGAGTACATCAAAAAGCACACTGGCGAGATCCAAACAGCTTCCAGTAAAGATTTAATATCCTTTCCACTAAGAACTGAATCACCCACTACAGTATTAGTATTTTCTACACAAGGAGATTACTTAGGAAACATGGATGTCAACTCCCAAGAAGCCGCCAATACGCTTTATGATGATACATTCCTTGAGACACCAAGTATCAGTATCAGTTCTTCACTAGCTGATGACAAGACCCAGGCTAACGTGTCTGTTGCTTATGATTTTAGTAAGTATCCAGAACAGCTTGGCGGAGAATATCTGATGAACTTCGATATCAAGGATTCCAAAGGAAATTTGGTATTGAGTTCTGATGAAGCCCTAAAGAAGTATATTGATACTGGTAACACTGTAAAAGGAGTAACAAGGGTATTCCCTATCAGTATGAATGATACTTTTACAGTCAGTATGCGTACTAATATCAGAACGATTACTTCAGACTTTAGTATAGAGGGGGTAACAGCTCCCAAACAGGAAGAGATATCAACTGCCAAGCCAGATATTTCTTACAGTGAGTTACCGAATGGTATTCTAACAGGCACGAACTTTCCGATTACAGTCTACAGTAATATTGACAGCGTGTTGATGTTGAATGGTGAGTCAAGCCAGACACCATGTAAGGAATATACATTCTCAGTCAGTCATAATGGGAAGTATAAAATAACAGCCACTACCAGTTCTGGTATTGAGGTATCAGAAACCATAGAAGTAACTGGATTCGTGGATAGTGTGAAAGACATTGATATGAATATGTATGGAACTGGAGGCAGTACCATGCTCCCACAGACAGGCGGAGTAAGCTGGGTAGTCGCAGTATTATCTGGAGTAATCTTCATAATAGGGGGTATGAGTTTAGCAAACAGAGATCGACTGTTTGCCCTACTGCACACATTGAGAAAGAAGGTGTCAAAATGAGGATAAAGAAATCACTGATAGCCCTGACATTCCTGTTATTACTGGGAGGGCAGACAGCACGAGCAGAATGGACGGGCGGAGGCAGCTCTGGTGGTGTCAATGATAGTGTGGTTACGGGCAATGGTACTTACGCAACTTACGGTGTGAAATTTTCACTTGCAAGAAGAGCAGACCTGCTTACAGAAGGAGATATAAATCGTGGCAACTACGCAGGTTACACCAGAGGCGGAGCAGGTATCGTAGTATTAAAGAACGGAGAAGGCTTATACAGTACTTCAGCCAACCGTAATGATATCAGTACAAATGCTCCAGAGTTTATTGTAGACAACGGAGAACTGGTGACGGTGAATAATGCGAATGTTACCACGCAGGAGGCAGCCACGATTCTGTCAGTAGATGCGAACAGCTTAGACAACACATTAAGAAATATGATTGGTGATGGAGACTTGTCTGGACAGCAGAGTACAAATGTACATGCTCACTTCAGATTTGAAGGACTGGCTGAGTATATCAATCAGAACTTCACAGATGTACATAATCCCGATGGTATGCTTTATAACGCTGAAAAGCGTTCTCAGTTCTATGACAGATTTACTGCTTTACTGGCTGAGAAAGGACTTACATGTGGTATCAGTAAGCAGGAATTTATTTCCAAGTCGGGGGTACTCGTTATTACGCCGGTAATAGGATTTAACGGCGGAGGCTACCTGTCTTTCCCTACAGCCAATGAAATCGTAGACAAAGGACTCAGTTCTGTATTCAAGACAGTGTATGATGTCACTGGAAATCATTACTCCGATAAGCAAGTACCTTATGGAGATTCCAATGGTACAATCGGATTAACGGAATTAGCACAGTATTATACGATGCATGACCTCAATAACAATCCAATCGATAACAAGTCGGGAAGTGTTGCCGATATACTGGCACGAAAACACCAAAGTTTGAATTGGCGTTACGGCTTCGGTGTGCTTGGATTGAGTTATGAAGGAACAACAAGAGCAGCAACAAGTATCACAGTACGAGCAACCCAGACAGAAGATGGAAACTACAACATGGATTCAAGGGTATCAGCTATTTCGCAGAAAGGTGGAAACATGCCAGTTGACGGAAATCTGACAGCAGGTACTACTGAAAATCACGATATACAAGGGGGTATGTCAGAGAACGGCGGTAGCGTTCCCGTCCTTGTCACAAATATTACCAATACATATCAAGAAGGCTACAAGACCTGCGCTTACGGTGCATTTTTAGCCAATGGAAGTGGCAAGATAACAGTAGAGCAAGACCTCGATTCCCTGCGTAAGCAGTTAGAAGGAAGTACCAAGGCTCAGATAACCAGTGTAAATTCTGGTAACTTTAATGCAGGAAGTAATTACAAGCCCGTCTACAAATACAGAACACCACAAGATACGGCAAACTTTCTTGCACAGTCTGCACTGTCTGGTAGAGTTTCAGATAAGCTCATACAGAACATGAGACAAAAGGAGCAGGCAGAACCAGTAAATTTACAGTACAACTTGACTGCAATGGTAAACAATAAGAGTCAGATATCATCAGCGGAGTTACAGGCATCCAACGGAAGTACAGCAGGTACTGGAGAAATAGCATTGACAGGTGAGGAACAGAAACTGGGTATCGCAGTCCAGTATTTAGTGAAAACCAAGCCAGTAAAATCCTATATCAGTTATGCCCAACTTTCCTATGATGAGGATTTAAACGGTAAACTCTCTATTGGGGGTAAAGATAGTGTGGAACACACGTTAGCTGAAGAAGGAACATTCAAGGTAGACAGTTCCAGATACTACATTGCTATGGTAGCTAACAGTGATGCCAATGAGAAGTATAAATTATCAGACAAGAACTCCGGTGGTACATTCTGGAACACACTGGCACAAAGTATTACTCCTGGAGATATGTTTGGTATTGAAGAGTATCAGTCTCAAGTTGATCAGTTCCTTTCAAAGGAGAACACAACTTTGGAGAGTACAACAAAAGGAGCTACCGTATCTGTCGGAAGTAAAAATGGAGATGGGTATAGCGTGTTTGTACTTGAAATAGATGTACCAGAGAAAATCAAAGTATCAACGGATATCCACTTAGAGGATTATCAGTTAAATAAAATCGAAGCAGATATCCTTGCTTCAAAGAATGGTATCCTTACAAACAGTGGAGAAAGCGTAGTAAATCCTAAGAACGTGGTAAACAGAACCTGCGTATTTAGTAACGAGTCACATCAATCATATGAGGGTACTAACACTTACCATCTGGGTACTACGGATTATCAGAAAGGTATTACATTGGATGCCGATAAGAAGAGTACGACAGAGAGGCTGATTTACTATAACACACTTCTTGGTGAGTCCTACACGAGAGATAACATTGATAAGGGTATCAATGATATTTCTGGAGAAGCAACAAAAAGGTATACTTACGCTTTCAACTTATCCAGAGGGCTTCATGGTGATAAGAGAACAATATCAGCATTGAGTATGAATTCCTTACCAGAAGCAGAACGTAATATTTTAACTGGAGTACATGGTAATACCTACGGTATTACACCAACAGGGGGTAAGACTACTGTTTCACCCGTCCGTGATTCCAAGGCAGTCTATTTATCAAAGATAAAAGATAGATTTTCATTCAACTCATTTTGGATGGAAGGCGGTACACAGCCTAACAGCGTATCTGTTTTAACCCATAAAGGTATTAAACAAACAGCAGATGGCGATGTAGATGTACAGGATTCTTATCAAGTACTCACAAGTAGTGGTGCAAGACCGCTGAAATATAATGACTTCCCAATCTACAGACTGGATGTTGATGTGAAAGAAACGATTTACAAATACAGTACAGATACGATGGAAGTAGGAAAGACACTTTACTCCGGTGATAAGGAGTACGCCACACTCAAGACTGGAATGCGACTGAATACAGAGGCATATAAAGACACACTTCCAAAGGAACAGCAGTATCGTATCGCAGTTGGTGCAAATGCCACCTGTGAACCTTTGTCTTTCTACCCAGAAGTTAGAATGAGGGCGTATTTCACGAATAGTACGGATACATTGAGTGGAGGCAGCATCATTCCAAGGACTGTATTAACCATGTCAGAAGAAATACGGAAGGTACAGCCTAAATCCATGTATCTGATGAGAATCGATACAGATGCGGAGAAAGACTTAGTATCTGGAAGTATTTATTCTGATACAATGGGTACTGGAACTAGGGCAAGAAACATCAAAGGGGGTAACAATCAGAACCTGCCAGTCATCTACGGCGGTTCAGATATTACATTGAATGTGAAGGAAGTAAAACCACAGCTTAAGATGTATGGATATGCCCTTGACATGGTAAATTATGATAAGGACAAGAATGGATTTAAATTGTCTGAAGACAACGTTATCCCATATTATTCTGTTGTAAACGATACGAGTGTGGAGAATCGAGATCCATACACCGCATGGGGAAATAAATCCTCAACGGAAGATTTGTTCAAACAGTATGTGGAATGGGCAACATCCGTAAAGAAGAACTTGTATGCTGATGTAACTCTCAAAGTAGCAGGCAAGAACAGCGAAAAAGAATATAACAATTTCAATGTTTCTATGAGTAGTCTGGTAGATAAGCATGAGTCAACAAAACACAGGGAGACCACTCAGTATCCTATTTACATCCGCAGAGGAGCAATCGATACGGAAGGATTGGGGTATCAGGCATTGCTAAATCAGATTAAGACAGATTATCAGTGTTCTGAAGAAGAGGCAAAAGCACTCTTTGAAGAGTCTGATATGTACCAGACAATCCTAAAGGCTGTTGAGGACACAAAAGATGCCTTTAACAAGTCTCAGAAAGTAAATACTGAGGACGGCGGAACTCATGCCGTTAGAACCGAGGACACGGAAGATAACTGGTACGATGAAGAGGTAAAAACATTCGTTATCAGAAGGTATGAAAGTGACCCTGTTGAATTTAAGAACATTGTTTTAACAGATAAGATAGATTACGGTTTGACACCAGATAGTACGGCAGGGCGTGATAACAAGAACTCAGCACAGCAGAAGAGTTACAATAGTTATGAAGGTAAATGGTATTTGACTCTGTACTTTAAAAATGATACGAAGAAAGAAAGTAATTTGTATCTGTCAGAAGAGCAGAGGTATCAGCCGAATAAAGGCAGGGTACAAACCAACACAGACTATTTCAAAGGTGGTACAGTACTCATTCATAATCTGTATGTAAGTGGTGCAGATTTTAAAATCCCTAGTGCTACAACAAATGATATGTTGAGATAGACAAGGGGGTAATCAAGTTGGCGGAAGTCCATGTGGCTTACCGCCTTTTTTATGCAGTCAAGTCAGACACATCATTTTTCTATTTTCTTCTAACCCGTAGAGAAAATGCTTTCATGGGAAAGAACCCAAAACAGCAGATACCTTAAGAAACGTATATACATTCTGGAATCAGTGCTCAATATCAACAAAAATCTGCTTCAAGTTCTTTTTATTTTTTGAAGGTATTTCTTTGGCTCTTACAACAACTCACTTTATTTGAGATAAGGTATCATTTTTTCCGTTTGTAAATCTTATCTTTTGTTTTCATAGCAAGAAAAAAGAACCTCTCCCAATTCTTTTAGGAGAGGCTTAAAGCATAATATCATGGTTTTCATCTGGAATGATTTCAAACAATTCATCTGGTGTACATTCCAAGACAGTACAGAGTTTTTCTATATTTTCAAAGCGTATGCTGTCAGTTTCATTGTCCATTAAACGAGACAGGTTGTGGTAGTCCATGTGTAGCTGATTATGCAGCCAATATTTCGTACGCGATTTTGATACCAATAGTTCTTTGATTCTGAGACGTATCAATAAGTATCCCCCCTACAAGTATAGTGTTTCCAGACACTATTTAAGAATACAAGAAAAAATATATTGTAATAACTGGTGTTCAGACACTATAATATGGGTATAGACACTATAGTTCTGTGAGAGAAGGGATTTGGATGAAAAAGGCATTTCTGGTATCAGTAGCAAGTTTGCTTCTAATGGGGGTATGTAGCTGTTCTACTGTGGAGAACGTAAAAGAGCCGACAGAGTATGCGTTAAAAGAGGATTGCTTTCTATGTGGGGATAGAGGCTTGCTGTCTTTGTATCAAGATGGTGTTGCTGTCCTCAATCTGAATACATTTGAAGTATATACGCTTAAGATGGAAGAAGGAAGTGGAAATACAGACTGTATCAATAGTAATGGAGAAAACAGGACTACGGTGGAAGTAAGAACCAATAGTGAGCGGAAGATTTCACATATAACATTGAGAGTCAAAGATGAAAGCAAGCCAGATCCAGAGGAAATGAGTCAGATTTTATGCAAAAACTGCTCAGATAGTATTATGAAGAACAATACATATGATGTGAGTTTTATTGACCTTTCAAAGAAAGAACTTATTCCCTTGAGAGAGGAATCGAAAGAGTTTTATGTGGGTGATTATGTAGTGTATCAGAGCTGCAAGACAGAGGATAATACGATGGAGTATCTGGTATTTTACGCTTCAGAAAATCAATCCTAGTGGGGGTACTTAATATTCTTACGAGATATCTGTCTTTTTTGAAAGGCTCTATTGCTTTTCAAAAGAGATGGAGTTAAGCTATACAGAACCTTATAAAATCTTAGAAACAGGGAGGTGTCTGTGTATGGAATTGCAGAAACTTGTTGAGCGTGCTCAACGGCTGAACAGCTATGTAGTGGCGATTGTAAAAAATAGAAATCCAGATGAGTTTTTTGTGCTGTCGTTGACTGACACGTATGAAGATGCTGTTATGTGCAGAAGGGTATTAAATACAGACGGCATTTATGATGTGATTATCGTGCCACCATTTGAGAGAAAGGAAATACCGCCGAATGAGACAGCGGATTACTTTCGGAGTATCTATAACATGCAGGTACAGGAGCCAGCAGTAAAGTTTCGATGGAATTTAAAGTTGTAAATTATCTTAAGCAGAAGGGTATGTGTAGAGCATATCCTTTTTCTTTGCATCTAAGAATGGTATACATTTCTTCTCAAACAAGGGGGTAAAGAATAAAAAACATCTCTCTGAGACAAACATATCAAGATAACTCATAAAGAACAGTCTGTTTTTATAGGAATCATCCTTTTCAATTCTATTGTGGAATGCCGATGAGAACAGAAGTGAGATAATCGCAAAGAACGCATGAAATAGCAAGTCTATCTGTCAGATTGTTATGCAGTGCTTTGGAGAAAACAACGAAAATGGTATGTTCTGCAGTCTGTATTTTCAGTTTACGATTTAGGTATGAATATGTATCTGTATTTGGGGCAGTAAAGAAACAGACGATGCGATGCAGCTTCACAAATAAGTGTGTTCTTCAGATGGGTATCGATAACAGGCTATTTTACGAGAGTAGGGTAGCTATTTTTGTATTTGAAAAAACAATAGGGGGTAAGCCGTTAAAAAAACGCCCAAGACCCTACTGCGTTCATAATGAATCATACGCAAAGCGAGTTGATCAGACTGTTTGCTAAGACCTTTTATCGCATTTCGATATGAAAGTATTCTGTGTAGAAAATTTTTCACAAAATTTTTCGTAGAAAACTCTGAGTGTAAAAAATCAGAGATGTATCAAAAAATGAATTTAGTATAGGAGGTATTTAGTATGAAAAATTTACTAAACAGAGAAGGTATGGAGAACACAGCGATTAGAAAGGAGAATGCTATGAATACGCAGGCAGTATTACAAGCAGTTGCCGAAAGGGATGCAAGGTTACAAAAAATTATGGGTTATAGAAACTATGACTTTTATAATCCTGCACTTTTCTTGCTTGGTTTACAAGATGGGGAAACAATTTCTGATGCATTATTAAGACGTGGTGCATGTAGGATAAATAAGGTGAAGACTAGAAGTACAAAATACAAAAATTGTTATACAGATTATTTTATGTACCCAGGCAATAATTCTACAGTTGTTGCTGTAGTATATAACAACGAAGGAGTTGGAATACCAACATTGCTTGATTACCAAGATTATGAGAAATATTTCAAAGATGAAAATTTAACATTGAATGACAGACATGATAACACAAGACTTTATGAAAACCCAATGCCGATGGTTAAGATTAAAAGCAGAATTAGAGCATCCAGATTAATTTTAGGTATAGAAGATGCTTACAGAGGGATACAGGCAGACCATATAAATAGTAATCGCTTTGATAATAGGAAAGAAAATCTTCGTAAGACAACAAATAAACAAAACTCTAATAATCGTTCAAACTCAAAAAACAAGTTTGAGTCCTGCGCTTACCGTAAGGAGAATGACTATCGTTTTGGTATGGCTATATTGCTTGAAAGAGATTTCTTTAAAAGCATGAGTAGGGAGAAGGCAGACATATATAATCAACTGCTTCATGAGCATTTTTCTCCAAGCGTATATAGTTTTGCTTCATAAGTGAGTCGTCAACGAAGTTGTATTTTATAAAGCGTAAATTCCTTTGGGGATGTACTGCACATTCCCAAAGATAAAAATGATTTGGAGGTGCAATTTATGGTAAATGAAATTACCAAACTGAAGCAGGCGTTGGAACATGAGAGAAACCTAAATAACAATTTAAGGAATGCATTATTAGGACAGGATAATGCGGATGATGTATTGAAGCAGGCTCATACTTTTAAGAAGCAGGCTGAATCCCTGCAAGAGGAAAACAGAAAGCTGAGAGAGGAATTAGATTTCATTAAGCGTGGGCGAACGACCACGCAGGCTATCAACAAACGGGTGGATAAGTCAAATGCTTACACAGTATCTATTATCTGCATGATGATACAGGGTAAAAAAATGGAAGATATATGTAACACGCTGAGTATCAGTCAATCTACATATTATCGTGCTGTTTCTGCTGAGTCTATATCTGACAGTCAGCACATGAAAGACTTGTATACATATTATAAAGGTATTTTTGATGAGCATAACATTACGGAGGAAACATTCAAGGACTGGGTAATGAAGCGGAAGAAATATCTTGGCAGAGGTTAAGGCAGCACAAAAACACTCTCGATATAGGGGGTACTAAGATAAAATAAAATGGTCAAGGAGGAAAAAACAATGGCGAAGAGATTTATTGATGAAGATGAGCAGGAGAGAATCAACACAGAACTGCGTAAGGCAGTAGAAAAAGGAATTTCTATGGCTGTCGAGAATGATAACAAATATTATGAGTGTATTAGAAAGCAGACAGAAATTCTGGAAACACAGTATGAAATTGGCTATAAGTTACTTGCAGAGGGAATTGACCGCTTGCGTGTCATGCGGATTACAGGTCTGCTGAAACATGAGATTGATACACTTGTAGTGAGTCTGGAAAATGAAAAGAAGGAAGGTATCAATGAAACAACAAAAGAATTGGTAAAGAAAATGCTTGCAGAGAAAATTGATGTACCAATTATCATGCGTATCGCTGAGTTATCAAGGACAGATGTTGAAAGGATCGAGCAAACAATCGAATAGAATATCAAGAGAAGGCTACCATTTACAAGATGTATCTGGTAGTCTTTTTGGGTAAAATCATACCTGCCGATACATCACAATAAGGGGGTAAAACAGGCTCTGCCTGTCGATATTGACTCCCCCCGTAAGGGGATGCTATACTTAGAAAAAGGAGGGATTGGCAGTGCCAGAAGGAATCGCGTACCAGAACAAAGACATTGAATTCAAGTTGATGAGTGAAACCTACAAGGAAAAATCTTTTGAGGCTTACGGCTTGAAACTACCAAAGATTAAGGAAGTATTGCCTACGAATTTGCCAGCAGTATCGGCAAATGAAATGCGTATCGACAATTTATTTTTACTGGAAGATGATACAGTGGCAATCGTAGATTATGAGTCAGAAGATAAGACTTCCAATCGTGTCAAGTATATTAACTATATTGGTAGGATTATGCAGAGATATGATTCACAAGGTATAAGAATACCAGAATTGCGTATGATTGTAATCTATACGGGAGATGTGGAGACGGCAAAAGATACATGGGAAACACCATGTTTGACTCTGAAAATGGAGCAGGTATTCATTCATAGCCTGCCAGATGCTGAAATCTACCAATCTGTTAAAAAGAAACTGGAGAATAATGAAACTTTGTCAGAGAAAGAACTTATGCAGCTTATCATTCTTCCACTTGCCAAGAAAGGCAAAGAAGCGAAGCAGAAAATGATTGAGCAAGTAGTAGATTTGGCGAAACAGATTGAAGATGAAAACACACAGGCATTTGTTATCACTGGTATTTTGGTGAGCAGTGATAAATTTATAGACAGAGACTATGCGAAGTCAGTAAGGAGGTATTTGAGCATGACGAAAGTATTCCAGATTTTAGAAGAAGAGAAGCAGGAGGCAATCAACATTGCAAGGAAAAATGAAAGACGTGAAACTCGACTAGAGATGATAGAAAGTTTTATAAAAGCTGGTACAGATACATTGACACTCATGCAGGCAACTGGCTTAACCAAAGAGGAAATCGAAGAAATCAAAAAGAATATGATGATAACAAAGTAGGGTATCAGAGTATGATAAAAGTATTTCAGATTTTAGAAGAAGAGAAGCAAGAGGCTGTGATTGTTGCTAGGAAAGACGAAAGAGCACAGATTGTGGAAAACCTTATCAAAGCAGGTGTAGATACACTTATGATTATGAAAGGTACTGGTTTAACCAAAGAGGAAATCGAAGAAATCCGTAACAGTATGCTGACAACAAAATAGGGTATCAGAACAGGCTGTCATTTACAGAGATGTATTTGGCAGTCTTTTTTTTCATTCCATTTAGTGGTGGGGGTAACTGCCACTTGTGGCAAGGTTGACTGTTTCATGGAAGAGATGATATACTTTGATTAAAGATATAGGAAAAGGGGAGTCAGCAATGAATAATGAAAAGGTAATGGAACATACTTCTGAAGATATTGAGGAAGAAAAGAAAAGTCTTCGTGATTGGGTTATAGAGCATAAGACACAGTTTGCACTTGCAAGTATAGGTGTTGTAGGACTTGTAGCCACAATAGTTGGTATCAAGAATAAAGATGCACTTGCAGAAGTAGGGAGGTTATTGAGGAAAAAGGCTTATCCTATTTGCAATGCATGTGATGAGAAGATGACTGGATTTGATGGAGATATGTGGTACACATGTAAGGAATGTGGTAATAGAGTAAGGAAAAATGATAATGGTACTTGGACATGGCATGAAGAAATATCCCATACTGGTTCAAAAGTGCTTAAGTCTGATTATCAACGTGCAGATTTTTGTCATGGTTGGGGAGTGTCTGAAGATTAGGTAAGGTTTGGTTTGTAGTATGTACAACAAAATAGGGTATCAGAATGGACTGTCATTTACAGAGATGTATTTGGCAGTCTTTTTGTATGCTTGAGATGTGGTATCTTCATTTAACAGGTAGGGGGTACTAAGACAGGTTTTAGCCTGTCAAGAACATAAGCAGAATAGATAAATTTGCAACTTCCTTTTTGTGGATAATCGATAAATATAAAAGAATAGCTTGACTTCTTCTTCATTCAGAGCGATAGATAAGACCTCGAAAAACTATATAAGAACAAAGGAGGATTTATCTATGCAAAAATCAAATCTGCCACAAGGCGTAAGAACTTTAGAAAAATGGTATAGCACCAATACTCTGAAGTTTGATTTGCCTATCCAGAGAGCGTCTGGACAGTGGAGTCCACTTCAGAAATCTCTGTTAATCCATTCCCTGCTTGCAGACTTTCCTGTGCCACCATTATATTTTATCAAGTATAAAGGGAAAGATGATAACGTAACCTATCAGGCACTTGATGGGAAACAAAGATGTACTTCTATATTTGAGTTTATTAGTGGTGATTATAAACTCCATGCCAGTACGCCAAAGGTAAAAATTTACGACAAAGAAGTTGAATTAGCAAACAAAGAATTTAATGATTTGTCGGATGATATTAAAGACCTTATTTCAGGATATCGATTTACCATTTACTTATTGGAGGATGCCACCGATGAAGAGATTGAGGAGGCTTTTGCACGTTTAAATGCCAGTACACCATTAACTCTGATTCAGAAAGCAAGGACAGAGATGGGAACAGAACTGGCACAGTGGACTCGCAAAATGACTAATATGTCATTCTTTCAACAGGCAATTCCTTTGACACTTGCACAGGCTCGCCGAGAAAGTGAATTGGAAATTTTGTTACAGTCTATGCTCCTAATGGACGCCAAAGATGTCGGCTATAATTACAAGGCAATTTCCATGCGTGAAGTGACAAAGTATTGTCGTGATATTCGTGGAAATTATTCAGAAAGTAGACGGCAAGTTATTCAAACAATTATTGAATATCTATCGGAGGCATTCCAAGAAAAGACGAAGTTCTTGAAAAAGACAAATGCAGTCATGGTATTCGTTATAGCAGACCTTGCAATGCAGCACGATATCACTCCGCAGGACTTCAAGAAATTTATTGACTACTTTGCGGAGCATATACCATACGAATATGAGGAAAACACTGGGGCAGGCAATGTTAAGAAAAACAAAACAGAGGGCAGACTGTCTACCATTTGTAAGAGCATGGAAACATATTTCAAACTATCTGATAAGAAGCCTGCTGAACCGGCAAAGAAATCAGAGGTTCCTACGTCAGAACCTGCAAAATCAGATAAGAAGTCAGAAGTTCCTGCGTCAGAACCTGCAAAATCAGATAAGAAGTCAGAAGTTCCTGCGTCAGAACCTGCAAAATCAGTGAAGAAGGAGGGTATCTAATATGAATGTATTAAATTTTTTGGCAGACGTTATAGTGGAAGAAGGGGAGACAACTGCTACAGAAGAGAGTATGACTTGTATTGAATACAAGAAGGACTTTCAGTACTTCTTCATCACGAATAAAGATGGAAAGTATTATTATCAGTACATAAGTTTCTTTCCAAGAAATACATATAATTATGATGATAAGTTTAGAATTTTGGAAGACTTGCTTTATGACAAATCAGAGGAGGAGCAATGTCAAGTTGTTAAGGTATTGATGACAACTGAAGTTGAAGGGTTGGAAGATGCCAACGATTCCTATATGAAGTATCCATTGTATTCTGTCCGAGGAACTTGTGGTAAGAAGTGCCTTTCTGAGAAGTGTCCAAACCGTGATTTTGAACATTGTTGCAACAATAAAGTGATTGGGTATACAGGCACAAACTTTTTTAAGTATCCAGAACCACTTGAGATTTTGGAAAGTATATTGGGTTGGCTCTGTGTTTGTCCAGACCTTGATATTGTATTCGTAGTACATGATTGGTATCCAAGTAAGATTGAAGATTTATTTTATCAAACAGCTTTTCATGTGAAGAATGGTGTAATTAAAGTGGTAGGTGAGGCTGAGGCTGAGAAGTTATACAAAGAGTATCACGAAAAGTATCCGTATGACATGGAAGAAGTGGAACGTTGGCTACGAGACTTGCATGCAAACTAATACTTTGATAGGGGGTATCCGAGGCAGGGCTTGTTCCTGCCGATATTTTTATGACTCACTCAGACCGTCAAGATATGCTTGAAGGCGTTCCTGCTTATTCTTGTTTAAAGACCTGTATTTGTTAATCAGTTCATCCTCTTCTGGTGTCAGATTTTCATTTTGCAGTGGATATAATTCAAAGTCGAAAAATTCTGATAATGTGATATTTAATCCTTTGCAAAGTTTTTCAAGAGTTGCGATTGTAGGGCAGGTACGTCTGTGGATGATATTGTTCAAACTGGAGTAGGGGATATCCGCTTCTTTCGCCAGACGGTACATAGAAAAATGTTTTGTTTTACGGATATAGTCAATACGCTCAAATACTTTATCTTCAATCATGTTATTACTCACTTTCGTTAGGATATTATCAGTATAATAAAAAAGAGTAATAAAAATCAGATATTAAAATGAGTTATATAT
>SKES01000028.1_pt1 | contig 135954 bp, 136 predicted proteins | sample 4826851 | NCBI WGS metagenome assembly SKES01 (sample SAMN11008803, study PRJNA524170) | human gut metagenome | biome: Human fecal sample; material: Feces; isolation source: fecal sample from pouch patient p52 | host: Homo sapiens | place: Israel: Tel-Aviv | collected 2016-09-04 | reverse complement strand
GGCTTCGTCCCTTTCCTCTAACTCTTTTAACTTTTTTAGGTAGGCCACCTCGGTACGTAAGCGTTCATTCTCCTCTTGGAGTCGCTCTAGTTCTGTCATTTCTTCCCAAGTTTTCTTACGTTTACGCTCCATTTTAGGTACTCTGCCTCTTCTTTTCTCAAGAATTGTATACCCATTTTTTTATATTGTGCTATCTAGTTAGGCAACATTCCACCACTTGGAGGACAATAATCAAGACTTACACTTTTTTGTGAACGACCTTCAAGTAGCACCTTATCAATCATTTCTTGTTTTAATTTAGGAGAATAATAACGATTCTTTCCTTTTTTGATGATGTTTATTCCATAACGGTCAATTAATTTCACCATATATTTTAGACAAGAAACGTTCACCCCAAATTGATTTGAAAGTCGTTTAAAGCTTTCTCCTTGCTTTCTCAATTCATATATTTGAACTTTATCTTCATAAGTTAGTTTCATAATAAAAACACCCCAAAAGTTAGATTTTTTCTGTCTAACTTTTGGGGTGCAGTTCAATTACTCCAAGCTTTCATTTTTAAGCCAGTTTTCTAGATCTGATAAATCCTATTAGAAGACTCAAACAAAGTAGTCCAGCTTCCACATACCAATAGGGCATATCCACACTAGTTGTACGTCCTGAAACTTCAACAATGCCTTTAACTAAACAGGCACTTGATACAACCGCGATTGCTGAATTTAATAAGAATTTCGAGACACGATTTCTCACCCAAGACATTCCCAGTCCTGTTAGCAGATAAATCATAATAAGAAAAGAGTTCATAGACAAAGGTAAAGACCAGGCTAAAAATAGTTAAACCAATATAGGTGGTGAAAAAGTGCTCGCTAGCAGATTTTTTAGTAACCGATGTAAACGATATCGCTCACCGCCCTTTCTGAGATTTTGTTTCCGTTTGTGGGTTGGCTTATTAATGACTTGACCATTAGAATACATGGTTGATGAGTCACCAACATCAAGGTTGTAACCAGTCATCACGCCATAAGATTTCATCAACTCTGCCATTTCATAAAGAGTCAATCCTGACGACTCACTGGTACGACCATCAGAGACAATGACAATGTAGTGTACACTTCTATCACTTTCTTCATTAACTACGATAGCTGTACGTGGATTATCGGCCATGTCTTGACCAACCTCTTCATTTTCTGAGACAGCTACCTTACCATTTTCAACCAGGGTTGGACCAAAGGCAAAGGTATTCACCACACCTGAATCGACCAGTTTTTGAGCAGTTGTCTCGCTATCGTTAAAGGTCTTGAAGCTACCGTCTGAGTAGACTGCAGGGATCTTCATAGTCACTGTTTCGAGCAGTATCACGATAGACTTTACCATTTTTAATCACATAGCCTGACTAGTTATCCCCATAATAGTCATCATTGATGGCAAAGATAGCATTATGTTGCTGGGCAATACTTGAAGTGACGTCAGTTATATTGGTACCATAGGTGTTTTGTCCAAAGCTGTTTTAAGGTAGTCCGCACTTGAAAACTTGATATCAGCAACATAGTAAGTGGAATCACTAGCTTTACCCGTCGTGATTTCAATTTCCATATTGTCATCTTTATAAGTCGTATCCGTCTTAGTGACATTACCAGTGCTGGTAGATGCTGTCGACGAATTGCTTGAAATTAGCATAACAAGCAAATCTTAAAATCTTCTATAAATCCCATAACAGCGTCTTTACTTTAAGTTTCCCTTAAGAAAAGACAGCCTCAACTGAAGCTGTCTGCTCTATATAATCATATCTTCTGTAATTTCGAATTCTCTCAAGAGCTCCTGAATCTTATCAAAGTTCAGACGAAAATGCTCCAATTTATGCCCATCAGAGCCAATAGAATACTTGCGACATCCCAAATCCTTGACAAGGGCCAAGACATAACGATAAAGACCTTCATGATGATAAAGGTACATGCTCTTTGAATTCAGCTCAAAAGCCAAATCATTAGCAATCATTTTCTTAAAAATACGTTTAAGCTGATTCTCATAAGCTTTTAGCTCATCAACAGTCACATCAAAAAGACGGAAACCATAGTCAAAGTGGGCCAGAACATCTGCGTCCACACGACCAACAGCATACTCCAACTTATCCAGATATTCTTGAATAATGTTAGCCTTGTCCATATCAGCCACCTCATCATCAAGATAATCATTAACCCCATTATGGTGAACAGAAAGCAGTTTGAGATCATAGTCCTTACCATCCAAAAAGTCTAAAATATCGCTTTCTCTAGGCTGGTAATAGCCAATCTCGATGCCTCGTTTAATACGATTGCCATACTTGAGGTTGAGTTTTTCAACCTCATGACTATAAGACTCGTAATCTGGCACATCGTCCTGTTTCGTATAGGGATTAGAGAGATCATAATGCTCAGTTGTTACAATCTCGCCATCAAAATGGGTTAAATAATCAGTAAAATTCGCATCCGAATCATAGGAATGATGGGTATGCAAATGGTTATCACGAATAAACATCATTACTCCTTATTTTTTAAATAGCTTCTCACCTGTTTATGGGCTAGCCAGGTCAATCCCATCATGATTCCCTCGTACATTATAAAGAAAATCACAAAACATTGAAGGAAATACTCTTCTGGCAAAACATTAATAATCGGGTCAAGCATTGGATTAAAAAGCCAACTACTATCCCCAGGAAAGAGAGCCTCATGAAAGAGAATGAAGAAATGATCAAATCCTAGGAAAAATCCCACTACTCCAATAAGGATTGGTAAAACAGCTAGACTCAGATAAAGTCTACGATAGAGACCAAAAGTCCCCTTCTTCACATTTCGCCAAAGAAAGCTCACAGCTGGATAAGCCAGTAGGACAACAAGGATCTGAACCAGATGAAAGAGCCACTTGACATCATGAAAATGCTTAAGACCACTCTCCGACGACGGAAAATCAGGCATGGCCAAACGGCCCACCCAAGGAAAGGTCAGATACCGCATGAGGACATTGAAGTTATGCCAAAGATCACTTTTGCCGATAACGACATAGTTCAAAAGATGCATCCAGTCAACATCAAAATAATAGAAGCCCCATGCTAGGTAAATTGTGACCAGAATAGACAAGGCCAGGAGCCAAATAGGAGTCAACACTGCTTCAATATTAGTTCGCATCAAAATCCCACTCCGCTAGACTAGCAAGTACATGGTCTGGTTTTACTGGTAAATCCACAACTTCTTCCGCCTTGGTGAAACCAGTCGTCACAAGAAGTGTTGGAAAGTCATTTTTAATGCCAGCTGTAATATCAGTCAAGTAATTATCACCAACCACAATAGTTTGGCTACGTTCTGTTCCAAGGATTTCAAGAGCTTTGTTCATGATAATAGCTTTAGGCTTACCAATAATGATTGGTTTCACACGCGTCGCTGCCTCAATAAGGGCCAAGAGGGAACCAGCACCTGGAAGCAGACCTCGTTCTGTTGGGATATTCAAATCTGGGTTTGTCCCAATAAACATAGCCCCTTTATGGATAGCAAGGGTTGCTTTAACCAGCATTTCATAAGTGACATCACGGTCCAATCCCACTACCACATAATCAGGATTTTCCTCATCTACCGTATAACCCGCATCCGCAATAGCAGATTTAAGCCCAGTCTCACCAATAACATAAACTGTCTTACCACGATTCATATCATTCATGTAGTCAACTGTCGCCAGGGTTGCTGTATAAATAGTTTCAAGAGGCGTTTCCAACTCGCACTGATTACACAAAAGCTCTTGGACCATCTCTGGTGTACGCGTACTGTTATTAGTCACAAAAAGATAGGGAATCTGGCGCTTCTGCAACTCCTTAACAAAGGCCTCCCCTTCAGGAATACGATCCTTCCCCTTATAAATGGTTCCATCTAAATCAATCAAATAACCTTTATATGTCATCTTACTCGTCTCCTATTTCTTTCCATTGAATAATAGCCTGGGCATGAACATTACCATCAACACAAATCTGGTGTTGACTGCTCAAACTGCCTTGGTCAAACTCATAGCCAGAATAAATTTTTGAGCCATGATGGATTTCTTTAACGTACTTGAGATCAATATGGGCTGGTGTGTACTCGGTCAAAAAGTCCAAATCGAAAACATCCAACATCCACTCTAAGTACTTACTATTATTAACGTGTCCATTCATGTCCAGGTCAAAATAGCGTACACGGTATAAGATCTCAAGCGGATTTTCCAAAGTCTTATAGCGAGGACCTCGAAACAACTTTTTAATCTTATCTGCTCCATAAGGTGCTACCACCTCATCTGGCACCTCCGCTACCTTACGCGTTTCATAATCCATGAGGGCAAAGGTAGTCTTAAAGAGCATGATTTGCTGACCAGCCTCATCTGTGATATAAAAATTACGGTAACAGAAAATTTTATTATAGGAAATAGCTTCCGTTGTAATGGTTACTTTTTCATTGTAGCGAGGCAAACGGTCAATCTCAATAGCATAGTCTGTCACAATCCAAACAAGACCGTAATTATCAAAAACGTCCTTATCCGTATTACCCAGAGATTCTGACTGCATGCCAGAGACTTGCAGTGAAAAAGCCAATAAGTGTGGCAATTTCACATGATGTGTGATGTCCGTCTCATAAAACGGAATCTGATAAGGAATGCTAAATTTTAATCCCATCTAATCCTCCAAGATAAATTGCTCAGCGACACTATCCCCCAGAAAGAGTCCACGTTTCGTCATACGAACAACCTCTGGATCCTTGACCAAGAGACCATCTGCCTGTAGTTTTTCCACAATGTCTCCATAAGTATCCGCAAATGACATACCAAACTTCTCTTCAAACCGTTTGATAGACACACCCGACTTTTTACGTAAACCAAGGAAAAACTCCTCCTCCATCATCTCCACCTTAGTCAGATGTTCTTCATTGAGTCTAGCATGACCATCCTCAGCTATAGCCTTTAGGTAATGTTGGATCGGTCCTCGATTACGGTAACGAACACCATTCACATAACCAGAGGCCCCAGCACCAACTCCATAGTATTCATCATTATTCCAATACATGAGATTATGTCGGCTCTCCATCCCGGGTTTGGTAAAGTTAGAAATCTCGTAGTGCTCAAAACCATTTTTTTCCAACTCTTGGATAATATAGTCAAACATCTCTGCTTCCAAGTCCTCAGTGGGTAGATTGAGCTTACCCCGACGCATCTTATTCATAAAGACCGTGTGATGTTCCAATATCAAACTGTAGAGACTTAGATGTGGAATATCCAGTTCCAGTGCCTTTCTCACATTTTCCTTGACTTGGTCCATAGTTTGACCAGGCAGAGCATAAATGAGGTCAATGGAAATATTATGGAAACCAGCAGACTTCAAGCTATTAATGCTTTCATAAATCTGTGCTTGATTGTGACTGCGACCAATTTGACGCAAGTGTTTGTCATCAAAAGTCTGAACCCCTAGAGATACCCGATTAACAGCAGATTTTTTTAGTACTTCAATTTTATCAACCGTCAAATCACCAGGATTGGCCTCAATGGTAAACTCCTCCAGCTTTGATAAATTCAAGTTCTTCTGAAGATGACTTAAAAGGTAGTCCAATTGCTCAGCAGAAATAGCTGTGGGTGTCCCCCCACCAATATAAAGGGTACGAAGCTCCTTGATATCTGAAAGCTCCCACTCACGAATCAAAGCCCGTAGGTAGTCATCAACGGGCTGATTTTTAATAAATACCTTGGAAAAGTCACAATAATAACAAATTTGTGTGCAAAATGGGATGTGCACATAAGCTGATGTTGGTTTTGTTTGCATGTAACTATTCTACCATTTTTTTAGCAGAAATGAGACCTTGAAAAAGAAGAGTTTGACGCAAAAAAGAAGCCATCTCTCCAGATAGCTTCTTTACTTCATTTTGTTAATGAAAATGGAAAAGCATTGTAGTGGCTATAATCAAAGGTTGGTCCCAAATCAGAGATAACTTGAACTGGTGTGTATATGATATTTTCAAGAATAAAACTAGGCTTAACTTGGAAACCAGATCCCCCTATTCCAGTAAGGCCAGAGAGTAATTGCCACCTTACTAAACGTAGAGATTACCAGAAATCTGTACAGCTTTTGCAGTTATAAAACTTTGACAATAGGGTTCGTAAGTGACATTAAAATTTTCCTTTGAAGTAATGTTTTCATCAGCATCAACTGTAAAACTAATATCTGTTGCTTGGGGACTCATACCAGTCCAGGTTCCAACCAAGGCTGATGGAACAGGAGAGTCACTTTGGGTATCAGGTGTTGCTTGGCCGGACTTATTTGACTCAGTAGTAGCACTACTACTTGTTCCTGATTGAGTATCAGTTACAGCTGTAGCTTGATTTCTTTTACTGAGCTAGACTCAGAATCACTTGCTAGGTCTTGGCCTTTTTAGCAGATTTCCTTTCAGTAGTTTTTGTCTTTGCTGATGACTTTACTACTTTAAAAGTTGAAGTTGTAGATGATGATGTAGTGCCTTTTTCTGACTTGAAGCCACATCCGATAAGAGCCCCAGAAAAAGTTACAGATAACAAAACAAGTGAACAAACACGGATAACTATACTTTTTATTTTCATAAACCTTTTTTCTGTATGTATATTACATTACAAAATTCAAGTGTTGTTTGTAATTTTGTAACTTTTTGTAATGTTTTGTCGTTCTGTTATAAGTTAATAGGTCCTTTTAACCAAAAAAGCCTATCACTCCCACAGGAATGATAGACTCTTGACTATTATTTATGTACTCCTTATCTTATCTGATATTAGCGAGTACCTTCTTTTTCAAGATAACCTGAATAGGGATGATCGTAGCATCTTCCAAGACAATAATGCGCTTACTACCATTCACAACTACAAATACAAAATAGTATAAACCTTTCTCGTCGTGGTAGATATCGTTAACACTCTTAGCCTGATAACCGTGTGACTTAAGGGACTTCTGTATTTCAGCAAACTCTTTTTGTACCTTACTATTATCTCCTCCGCCTGATTGATCCATAAGATATTCTTTTAAAGGTGTAAGAATTAAGATATCTATATCATCAGAATCTGTAGTCATTACTCCATTTTCAGAGATAGTCACTTCTCCTTTTGATTCATCTTCATAATTAATTGTCTTCCATTTTCCAACAAAAACTTTTGGAACCTCTTCCTTGTGAAAAAGACATTTCTTTTTGAAATTTTTGGTGTTGGAACCGTAGTAGTCTAGGTCTGATAAGGTTAAATCTAGAACAAAGTTTGCCCCATCCTTCTGAATCAGATTATAGTAGCCAACCCCTTTCCGTCTTTACCAATACAACCTCTTTTGTCTGTAATTGGTATTTCTTGTCAAAATCAGCAATCGTTTTTAGTTTTGAATCACTAACGTCTTCTAAGCTTGTTTCAAACTTCTGTCTAACTTTCTGACCAATAGAGATTTCTTTGATTTCTTCTTCCCTATAGCCTACAACGAGTTTTGACTTCTTCCATTTAAGTCATAAACCAAACCAGTATTATTACTATTTACCCACAAACCACCCAAGTTTGTTTCTTTGGAAGAAAATAAAAAAATCCAAGACTTGTTGTTAGAACAAGAAGTAAAGCAATGGCAAGACCTATAAACGTCTTCTTTCCAAACTTTTTCTGTTTAACAAAGACAAGCTGCTTTGCAGAGGTGTGATTGACCATTTGACCAGTCATTTGATTTGATAAAAGCATGGCTTCTTCAGTTATAGTCTTACCGTTGTTGGTAAAATTAGCTTGTCTTCCTTCCATAACAAATTCACCATTTAAAAGGGCCTGCTGGCACTCCTGAATAGTGGCTTACGATTATTAATCACTTCAAAATATTCAATCAATTCTTTTCTATTCAACATCTATCCTAACAATTCTTAATAGAAAAATCTATCACTAGTTTATAAGTGATAGATTTTCCAATTATTTAAGTACTTCTTGTGTCTTAGCGTAGTTAGCTTCAACAGCTTCTTTTTCAGCTTTCCACCAGTCTTGGTGATCTGTGTACCACTTAATTGTTTCTTCCAAACCTGATTCGAAGTTTGTGAATTGTGGTTCCCAACCAAGTTCTTCACGCAATTTTGTTGAATCAATAGCGTAACGCAAATCGTGACCAGCACGGTCTGTCACACGGTCGTAAGCATCTTTTGGTTGACCCATTTTTTCAAGGATGAGCTCAAGAACTTCCTTGTTGTTCTTTTCACCATCAGCACCAATCAAGTAAGTTTCACCGATACGCCCCTTAGTAAGGATGGCCCAAACACCGGTTGAGTGGTCATTAGTGTGAATCCAGTCACGGACGTTTCTACCATCACCATACAGTTTTGGTTTAATTCCTGACAAGATATTGGTAATTTGACGTGGGATGAATTTTTCAATATGTTGGTATGGTCCATAGTTGTTTGAGCAGTTTGAGATTGTTGCTTTAACACCAAATGAACGAACCCATGCTTTAACAATAAGGTCTGAAGCAGCCTTAGTTGATGAGTAAGGTGATGATGGGTTATATTTTGTTTCTGCTGTGAATTTTTCTCCAGGACCTTCACCATGTCCAGGGAGATCTTCACGCAATGGAAGGTCACCATAGACTTCATCTGTTGATACATGGTGGAAACGAATATCGTATTTACGAGCAGCCTCCAAGAGTGTGTATGTACCAATGAAGTTAGTGTGGATAAATGGCGATGGGTCGTTCAATGAATTGTCATTGTGGCTTTCAGCCGCATAGTGAACGATGGCATCCGCTTTAGCAGCCAATTTGTCTACCAATTCAGCATCAGCAATATCACCAACAACTAATTCAACACGGTCACCAAGGATTTCTTCAATGTTGGCACGGTTACCAGCGTATGTGAGTTTGTCAAGGACAGTCACATGAACGTCCGGATGATTATTGTAGACATAGTGTACGAAGTTTGAACCAATGAAACCTGCACCACCAGTTACGACGATGTTTTTATATTCAGTCATTTTTTCTCCAAATAGTTTTTACTTTTGATTGTTCCTTAAATCAATTTTTTAGCTTTCCTTAGGTGAGTACGGACGTAAACGAACTTCTGCGAAGTTCCATGACTAAATCAAGATATAAAGGGCGTCTGCGGATAAAGTCAAAATAGGAAATTTAACGCTGAATCTTTCGATTCTAGGAGAACTTATCTTTTTGACACGATCCTCAGCCCATGTTCAATTAGTTTTGAGCCCTTTCGCCCTTTAATTTCCAGGTTCAGGCTAAAACAGTTCCCCAAACTGTTTTACTCTCAAAACTTCCGAACACCTGAAACAAAATAGTTCAGGTGCTTTTCTCACGGCGGGAAGCTAAGCATATAGCTCGATTCGCTCGTTTATAGCAAGGCTTAAAACTGTATAATAATTTTCTTGATTGTTTTAACAGCTATATTTTACAAATCTTCTGATTTTAGTGGTTTGACATCTTTGAGAAATGGGTGATTTTTATCTGCTTCTGAGACTTCTGCTTCCTCCAAGTTTTCCCACTCGATATCAAGGCTTGGGTCTGCGTAGTTGACAAAGGCATATTTTGGTTTGAGTTCAAGTGCCCAGTAGTCGTTCACAAGATAGCTGTATGCAACCTTATCAGACAAAACTTGGAAACCGTTAGCAACACCACGAGGAACAAAGATTCCTTTTGAGGCATCAATAACTGTTTGGTAAGTATTCCCAAAAGTTTCGCCTTCACGAAGGTCAACCCATGCTCCAAGAACCTTTCCTTCATCTGCTACTGAGATGTATTTATCCCAAGGCTCAGCGTGCAAACCACGCAAAACATTTTTACGTGAAAAAGAAACGTTGTTTTGCAATTTTCCTTCTGTAAAGAATGATTCTGGAAAACCAAGTGGCAACATTTTTTCTTTTTGGAAGTTTTCCTTAAACCAACCTCGGTTGTCTCCATGTACTGGAATATCAAATTCAAGCAAGCCTGGAATGGCTTCACTCTTACGTACAGCTAGTTCTTTTCCAAAAAATTGTTCAGTCATTATGCTTCTCCAATCAAACGGAGCAAATATTGTCCGTATTCATTCTTCTTAAATGGTTGTGCCAATTCGAGGACCTTTTCTTTAGTTATGTAGCCCATACGATAGGCAATTTCCTCAAGGTTAGCCACTTGGACATTTTGCAAACGTTGAACCGTTTCAATGTATTGAGCAGCTTGCAGGAGGCTTTCGTGAGTGCCTGTATCCAACCAAGCAAAGCCACGCCCCATCAACTCAACAGAAAGATCTCCACGATCTAAGTAAGCCTTGTTAACATCAGTGATTTCAAGCTCTCCACGAGGGCTTGGTTTGATGTTTTTAGCAATTTCCACGACATCATTATCATAAAAATAAAGGCCTGTTACAGCAAAGTTTGATTTTGGATGTTCTGGTTTTTCTTCGATTGAGATGGCATTCATATCATCATCAAACTCAACAACACCAAAACGTTCTGGGTCTTTAACTTGGTAGCCAAAGACTGTTGCGCCTTTTTCCTTAGCTTCAGCACGTTGAAGCATTACAGAAAGACCATTGCCATGGAAAATGTTGTCCCCGAGCACAAGAGCAACACTGTCATCACCGATGAAGTCTTTGCCTATGATAAAGGCTTGAGCCAAGCCATCTGGACTTGGTTGTACAGCGTAGGAAAGGGAAATACCAAACTCTGAACCATCGCCAAGGAGTTCTTCAAAACGTGGAAGGTCCTGTGATGTTGAAATGATGAGGATTTCCTTGATTCCAGCCAACATAAGCGTTGACAATGGGTAGTAAATCATTGGTTTATCGTAAATCGGCATCAGTTGTTTGGATGCAGCACGTGTCAGTGGATACAAACGTGTCCCTGAACCGCCTGCAAGAATAATACCTTTCATAGGAAGGCTCCTTTTTTTCTTTAATATATTACTATTATTTTAGCATTTTTTAGGCTCCTTGTCACGATAAATCCTATCCTCTTAAGCTTTCATTAAGAAAATCAAGGCTGTCCATTTTCTTAATCAAATGGAATAAGAATTTCGAATGAAATCCTTTTTTTGCACTATTTCTATTGAAAATAGTGATTGTCATCCTTTTCTTAAATTTTAATATGTTGAGGGGCTTTACAACTATTGATCTTTCTTCTTAACGTACTGAGTCACTGGATAATCAGTACTGTCCAAGCTACCAGAGCGATTCATAACCAAATCAACTAGATTTTTTCCAATAAGTGGGCCAGTTGTAAGACCAGAGGAGCCTAGACCTGAAGCAACGAAGACGTTTTTAAGCTCTGGAACTTCTCCAAAGAAAGGAGAAAAGTCACTGGTATATGCTCTAGTTCCCACACGTTCAGAGAAGGACTTAGCAGTACTTAAGTCAGGAAAATAGATCTTAGCCTCCTCCTCCAGACCTTCTAAAATAGCTTCATCAACCGTCAAATCAAAGCCTTTATCATTTTCATGACTGGCCCCTACCGAGATCTTTCCACCCGCAAAAGGTATGATATCTAACTCACCCTCTGGCATCAGAACAGGCAACTTACCAGTATCTAAACCCTCAAAGAAATAATCTCGTAATTGACCCTTTTGGGGTCGAACATCCACTTCAAAACCAAGGGGTTCAAGCGTTTGACCTAGCCAGGCACCACAAGCAAGAATGACTTTATCAAAAGTTTGAGCATTAATCTCATAAGTCTCATTATCAAGAGAAGAGAGTGTAACTAGCCCCTCTAGCTTTTCAAAACCAGAGGCCTCAATCAAAGTAGCTGTCAGTTCTGCCCCCTCAACTCTGGCTCCACCAGAAGCATAGAGACAACGGTCAAATCCAGTGAATTTAGGGAGTTCATCGGCGTTTTTTATAGAGAGTTCACCAATAATAGGTGACTCTTCTAACCTAGTTTCAGCATACTGATACAAACCGTCCAATTTACCATCGTCTTTCTTGAGAAGGACCACACCAGACTGATCATAAAAACTCGTGTCATAACCATCATTTTCAAGATTTGAAGTTAACTCTTGGTAAAAATCAGCTCCCAAACGAGCCATGCGATACCAAGCTTTATTTCGGCGTTTAGAAAACCAGGGGCTGATGATCCCCGCAGCTGCCTTGGTTGCTTGTCCAGGACCATGGTCAAAAACAATAACCTCTACGTCTTTTTCTTTTGATAAGTAATAGGCAGCCGTTGAACCGACAATACCTGCTCCAACAATTGCAATTTTCATCTCTAACTCCATCTATTTGAAAAGAGCTGAGACCTATACATACAGGAACAGCTCATCATTAATCATTTATCCCAAGGCCACATCCATAACCATCATGACTACAAAGCCAACCATAAGTCCCAAAGTTGCCATGTCAGTATTACCATTTGCCTGTGATTCAGGAATCAATTCCTCTGTTACCACAAAAATCATGGCACCTGCTGCAAAGGCCAAGGCATAAGGAATAATAGCCATCATCCACATAACAAGAGCAGCTCCCATGATAGCTCCGATAGGCTCCACGATAGCTGACATAGAACCCACATAGAAAGCCTTGATTCGAGATTTAGCATCTGCTCTAATAGGAATAGAAAGGGCTGCACCTTCAGGAACATTTTACAAACCAATCCCGATAGCTAGACCAATAGCTCCCATAAGACCAGCGAGTGTCATATTACCACCTGCCAAGGCACCAAAGGTAACCCCGACTGCCAATCCTTCTGGAAAGTTATGAATGGTAATAGCCAAAAAAGTAGGGAGTTTTTGATAATTTTTTCTTACGAGGCTGAATTCCTTCCGCTTTTGAAATATCATTTTCCAAATGCAAGTGAGGGACGACAGCATCAATCAAACGAAGGGCAACACCACCAAGTAAGAATCCAGCTGCTGCGTGAAACCATGACAATTTACCATATCCATTTTGACTAGCATAAGCCAAAGAAGGAGCCAGTAGCGGACCAAAAAGAGGCTGCAATCATGAACACCAACCGCAAAGCCCATCATGATGTCTTGCAATTTACGGCTAATATTCTTGAAGAAGAAAACTATGGCTGAGCCAACAATAGTACATCCTCAGGTAAAGAGACCGGCAAGAAAAGCTAAGAAAACAACATTTTGATGTAAAAACCAAGTCATAAACAAATCCACCTACAAATGATCAAAAGGATTTGTTGACGACTGACTTTCAAGTATCGTCACATGCCAATTATGCTCACGTTTCCAGACCTCAAGTTTCTCAGCAATCTTTGAGACAAAGAGGGCTTCGATATGGTGACCGGGGTCAATAGCCAAGAGGCCGTTAGTAATCATCTCTTGACCCGTATGGTAATAAATATCTCCCGTGATAAAAACCTGTGCTCCCTTTTTCAGAGCATCCTTGTAAAATCCTTGACCACTACCACCGCAAATAGCCACACGGTTAACAAGAGGATTGTCATGATTATAACGAACCAGTCGAACACTATCTAAACCAAAAGCAGACTTGACTTTAAGAGCAAGATCTTCAATGGTCTGTGGCACAATATCACCCACTCGACCGATTCCTTGATTTTCAGCAGTCTCTGTTAAATAAGTGGTATCCTTAATGTCAAGTAACTCGCAGAACCAATCATTAAGACCTTCATCAACGACATCAATATTGGTATGACTGACATAGACAGCAATGTCGTGCTTAACTAGGTCAAGCAAAATATCACGGTCCGGTGACGACACCAAATCCTTTACAGGACGGAAAATAGGTGCATGCTTAGCAATGATAAGGTCCACACCTTTTTCAATGACTTCAGCTACTGTATTCTCACGAACATCCAAAGTAACCATGACCTTCTGAATCTCCTTATCCAGACTGCCAATTTGTAAGCCAACCACATCACCTTCCATGGAAAGTTCCGGTGGACAAAAGCTTTCATAAGACTTGATAAGATCACTAGCTAACATGGTCCAAAACCTCCTTAATGGTTTGAATTTTTTCTTCAAGAACTGCACGGTCATCCTGATTGGCAAGGGGAATAGACCCCAAGGCAATCTCTAATTTATTAATTTCACGTTGCCATTTGAGCTTGAAAACCTGAGACTGCTCTTTCATAAGATGAGGGCCAAAGCGAATCTCCCTCTCTGAAAGGTTCATTTGACCAGCTTCTGCCACTATGATTTCGTAATATTTGCCATTTTCAGTCATAATGGCTTCTGCAACAATAGTAAAACCATTTTTCATCAACCAGATACGGAGATCATCTTCTCGATTATTTGGTTGCAAAATCAGACGGTCTACGTCCTTAAGTTTGTCCTTTCCAGCATCAAGAATATCCGCAATAAGACGTCCCCCCATACCACAAATCGTGATAGTTGTAACGGCATCATAAGGCTCAAAGGCAGCTAAGCCATTCGCCAAGCGCACGTCGATTTTATCATTGAAACCAGAAGCTGAGACATTTGCGAGAGCTGATTCATAAGGACCCTTTACCACTTCGCCAGCAATGGCTGAAGTAATCAAGCCCTTTTCAAGTAGATAAATTGGAAGATAGGCATGATCACTTCCTACATCCAAGAGTTTTGCGCCTTTAGGAACGTAGGTTGCTACGTCCTTGAGACGTTGAGATAATTGTACGTACATGTTTCATCTTTCTATTTTTTAAGTCTCTTCAATTATATCAAAAAAGGAGGTCGGTAAGAAACGCTTTTAACACATTTCCTAACAACTTCCTTTTTGTTTATACTTTTTCGTCCGTAAAGACGAAGAATTTTGAAATAATATAGTTCAACACAATGATAAGGACCTGAGCAAATAGACTCTCGATACCATTTACCCATGCCTGACTATGGCCAACAAATTGACCAATAATCTCTGGATAAGTATCTACCAAGAAATAGGCTAATGCCAAATCCAAGACCAAGGTCAAAAGGCGGGCTCCTACGAACTTAACAAAGCGCGTGGCCATACCTGCCGTTTCCTGATTAAAGACAAAGATGTCATTTGTAAAAAAGGCAAAGATAATGGCAATCGCATTGGCCAGGACAGCCGAGAGGGTCCCTTGTTTGGTCAACTGAAAAATCAAGGTACGACTAACCATGTAAACCAAAGTTGCCAAAATCCCAAAGAAGAGATATTTGAAAACTTCGGTAGCCATAAAGCCTCTGAGTTTAGCTAGCATACTTAGTCCAAACCAATTTCTGCACGAACAACATCGGCAATAGTATCGACATAGTAGTTCACTTCATCATCTGTTGGTGCTTCTGCCATAACACGAAGGAGAGGCTCTGTACCACTTGGACGAACCAAGATACGTCCATTACCAGCCATCTCAGCTTCCATTTTTTCAATGATAGCGGCAATTGCAGGAACGTCCATAGCTTTATCTTTCATGCTATTTTCCACACGGATATTAACTAATTTTTGAGGGTAAATGGTTACTTCTGCTGCCAATTCAGACAAGCTCTTACCTGTTTCAACCATTACTTTAGTCAATTGGATAGCTGTCAATTGACCATCACCAGTTGTATTGTAATCCATGATAATAACGTGACCAGACTGTTCGCCACCAAGATTATAACCGTTTTTACGCATTTCTTCAACAACGTAACGGTCACCAACAGCAGTCACAGCCTTGTTAATACCTTCACGGTCGAGAGCCTTGTGGAAACCAAGGTTTGACATAACTGTTGTAACAATGGTGTTTTTAGCTAACTCACCTTTTTGAGACAAGTATTTACCAATGATATACATCACCTTGTCACCATCGACAATATCGCCATTTTCATCAACGGCAATGAGACGGTCACTGTCACCATCAAAGGCAAGACCGATTGCTGAACCAGATTCTCTAACTAAGGCCTGCAATTGCTCTGGATGTGTAGAACCTACACCAGCATTGATATTAAGGCCATCAGGTTGATCACCAATAACAGCGATTTCTGCATTCAAGTCAAGGAAAATATTACGAGCAGATACCGCAGCCGCACCGTTAGCAGCATCCAAGGCAACCTTCATACCACCGAGGTCAAGACCAGTAGTCACCAAGAATTTTTCGTATTTACGAAGACCTTCTGGATAATCGACAAGCGTTCCAAGTCCTTCAGCTGATGGGCGTGGAAGAGTATCTTCTGCGGCATCTAGGAGAGCTTCAATTTCCGCTTCACGTGCATCATCTAATTTAAAGCCATCTCCACCAAAGAACTTGATTCCATTATCAAGTGCTGGATTGTGACTAGCTGAAATCATTACACCAGCACTAGCATTTTCTGTACGTACCAAGTATGATACACCTGGTGTCGCAAGTACCCCAAGTTTATAGACTTCGATACCTACTGAGAGAAGTCCCGCTACCAAAGCAGATTCTAACATCTCACCAGAAATACGTGTATCACGAGCCACAAAAACTTTAGGACGGCCAGTTTCATGTTGACTAAGCACATAACCACCAAAACGACCTAATTTAAAAGCCAATTCAGGCGTAAGCTCAACGTTTGCTTCTCCACGAACACCGTCTGTTCCAAAATATTTACCCATAAATTTACTATTAGTGCCTGTGCACTAAATCCTCCTTAAACTTTGATGCCATTAGCAAGAGTCAATCTAATCTAGTGAACCTATCTAGATAATCTAGCTGTATAAGATTGCACCAATATGTTCAACCCTTGTTTTAAAATATTATTAATTGGTTACATTATTATGAGACTATTCCTCTCAACCCAATCTATTATATCTCAATTTGATGAAAATGTAACTCCCTCACTTTTGCGTGACTTTCAAGTTAACCTTCACAGTACTTGGCTGCACTGTAACACCTTCTGCTTTTAGCTCTAAGGTTTTCGATGTATCTTTAGTTACTTGGCTAATGTCTACAGGGACTGTGATGCTATCAATTTTATCCATGGCTTCTTGACTACCAACAATGGTCACATGACCACGATCAAAACTATAACTGATACTAGACACATTGCTAGCCTTATCGCCAGTCAACTCTAGCTTAACTGGAACTGATTTACTCAATTTTCTCAAACTAATCTTGGCATGAACCTTAGCTGGGGAAATTGAACTAGCTAAAATCGTTCCATTAGACGAAACTGCTTGAAGAACCAAGTTACCATCATAATCATCAGACAAGTTGTCATCGCCTTCCAAGACTGCTTGAACGTGATCAATTTGATTGATGATATCCTCACTTGAGGTCACCTCTACCTTGGTTTCATCCAAGCTAACCTTTTTCACTTCATAGCCATTAGCCAACTTATCCGGTGTGATATTTGCAACTACATCAAATGTCTTACTAGCTTTTTTACCTATGGTTGCTGTCAAGGTCGATGGTGATACTTGGGCAGACATTCCATCCGGTAAATTCTTAACCTGAATAGGAACATGACTTGTCCCTGGGCCAAAATTTGATAAATCTGCAACCAACTTAAAATGACGTGTGTCACTTGTTGTTTCAGTTGTCAAGGCTAATTGTGTCGTCGCTGTTAGATAGACCTCAGCATCATAGGAATAGCCACTGATAAAGTACTTATCACTATCGTATTTGATATCCACAGGTACCGACTCAACGGTTTTCGTGAAAGTATTGGATGCAATTGAGCTATTATTTTTATTTTGTGTATTCCCCGACCATGCTGTGAAAAAGAGTGTGACAGCAAGGAAGAGGGCAACTACCATCTGCCACAAGCGATCATTTGTGAAAAATCTTACTAGACGCTTCATTTTTCACCACCTCCAATCCAACGTTGAAAGAATAACTGACGTGGTTCCTGCTCTTTCAACAAGATAAGACTTAACTCATGTTCAAATTCTTGAACTGAGAGGTCGTGCAAAAAATTGCCCTTGTACGCAATGGAAATCGCACCCGTTTCCTCAGAGACAACAAAGGTTAGTGCATCTGTTTGTTCCGAAAGACCAATAGCAGCCCTGTGTCTTGTCCCAAATTCTTTGGAAATCTTATTAGACTCTGATAATGGCAGATAAGAACAAGCTGTTGTAACCTTATTATCTCTTATAATTACTGCACCATCATGAAGCGGCGTATTTGGTATGAAGATATTTATTAGAAGTTCCCCAGTCACCACTGCATCTAGCGGAATCCCTGTCGCAATCTGTTCTTGTAAAGTCTGAGTTTGTTCAATAGAAACCAAGGCTCCAATCTTACGCGGGCTCATATACTTGACGGCCTTGACAAAAGCCTGAACCAATTTCTCATCTGAACTGACCTCTTTATTTTGCAAAAAATGCTGAGGTGTCCGTCCAAATGTCTCAAGTGCCGAACGAAGTTCTGGCGCAAAAATAACGACTGCTGCAATAGCACCATAATTGATGACTTGATTCATCAAATAAGAAATCGTCGTGAATCCAATAAAATCAGAGATAATCTTTACAAAAATAAATAAGACTACCCCTTGGACTAGGGTCATGATTTTTGTTCCTCTCAGAGCCCTAATAAACCGATAAATTAAAAAAGCAACAATCAATATGTCCAAACTATTGACAAGAACCCTCAGCGGACTATCAAAAAGTGACCGCCAAAAATCAACGTCAATGGACGAAAGTAATCCCATACTCATCACACTTTCTTTTAATTTTTTAACAGTTTCTATTATACCATGAATTCAAACTATTTTGAGGCTACAATCACTACTTTTTATGATAAAATAAAACCATGACTATAAAAACTACTATGGGTATCTTGGCAGGTAAAGCTAGTCACTTTGTTCTCTCAAAATTGGGACGTGGCTCAACCCTCCCAGGAAAAATCGCCCTTAAATTTGATAAAGATATTTTAGACACACTAGCTAAAGATTATGAAATCGTCGTTGTCACTGGTACCAACGGTAAGACTCTGACAACCGCTTTGACAGTCGGTATTCTAAAAGAAGCTTACGGTGAAATTGTAACTAACCCTAGTGGAGCCAACATGATCACTGGGATTACTTCCACCTTTCTAACTGCTAAAAGAGCTAAATCTGGTAAGAAAATCGCTGTCTTGGAGATTGATGAAGCCAGCCTTCCAAAAATCACTGAGTATATCACTCCAAGTCTTTTTGTCTTCACAAATATTTTCCGTGACCAAATGGACCGTTATGGTGAAATTTACACCACTTATCAGATGATTTTAGATGGTGCTGCTAAGGCGCCAGCGGCAACTATTTTGGCTAACGGGGACAGTCCTCTTTTTAATTCTAAAGAGCTAGTCAATCCCGTACGTTTCTATGGTTTTGACACTGAAAAACATGCGCCAGAGCTTACACACTATAATACTGAAGGAATTGTGTGTCCTAAGTGCGAGAACATTCTTCAGTATCACCTTAATACTTACGCTAACTTAGGTGACTATGTGTGCCTTAACTGTGACTTTCACCGTCCAGAATTAGATTATAAGCTAACGCAGCTGACAAAAATCACCAACACCACTTCTGAATTTATCATTGACGGTCAAGATTACAAGATTAACGTTGGGGGGCTCTACAACATCTATAATGCCCTTGCTGCCGTTTCTGTCGCTGAATTCTTCGGCGTTGTGCCAGAGCAAATCAAAGCTGGTTTTGATAAGAGTCGTGCTGTCTTTGGACGTCAAGAAACCTTTAAAATTGGTGATAAATCATGTACTCTCGTACTGATTAAGAATCCAGTTGGAGCTAGCCAAGCTCTGGATATGATTAAACTTGCAGACCATCCATTTAGCTTGTCAGTCCTTCTTAATGCCAACTATGCTGATGGTATTGACACCAGCTGGATTTGGGATGCCAACTTTGAAAGCATTCTCGATATGGATATTCCTGAAATTAATGCTGGTGGTGTCCGTCACTCTGAAATTGCCCGTCGTCTGCGTGTAACTGGCTATCCAGAGGACAAAATTACACAAGCAGAAAAACTCGAAGATATTATGACCCTGATTGAAAAGCAAGACTGCGACCACGCCTATATCTTAGCGACCTATACTGCCATGCTTGAATTCCGTGATATTCTGGCCCAACGTCATGCTGTCGGAAAGGGGATGAACTAATGACTTATACTTCTCTCAAATCGCCAGAAAATCGTGACTACACCTATATCCTAAATGTTGCCCACCTTTACGGTAATCTTCTCAATACTTATGGTGACAATGGCAATATCCTTATGATGAAATACGTGGGGGAAAAGCTTGGTGCTAAGATGACCTTCGATATCGTTTCAGTTGGCGACGACTTCGACAAGGAGCTCTACGACATAGTCTTCTTTGGAGGTGGTCAAGACTACGAACAATCCATCGTTGCCAAAGATCTCCCGTCAAAACGTGACGCTATTGATCAATACATTCAAGATAACAAAGTCATCTTAGCGATTTGTGGTGGTTTCCAACTTCTCGGACAATATTACATCCAAGCCAACGGTGTCCGCATTGATGGTATCGGTGTTATGGGCCACTATACCCTTAATCAGGAAAATAACCGCTACATCGGTGACATCAAGATTCATAACGAAGAATTCAATGAAACCTATTATGGTTTTGAAAATCACCAAGGTCGCACCTTCCTTTCCGATGATCAAAAACCACTTGGTAAAGTGGTCTACGGTAATGGTAATAACAAGGAAGATGGTACTGAAGGTGTCCACTATAAAAACGTTTATGGTAGCTACTTCCATGGTCCGATTCTTTCTCGTAATGCTAACCTTGCTTACCGCTTAGTAACAACTGCCCTTCGTAACAAATATGGTCAGGATATTCAATTACCAAGTTATGATGACATACTCTCAAGCGAGATAGCTGAAGAGTATGCAGATACTAAATCAAAAGCTGAATTTGAGAAATAGTTCTTTTAAACAAAAAAGTGAACCCTGGAGGGTCACTTTTTTTGTCGTATTTACTTCCAAAGACGTCTTTTCTTCATTTTATCTTCAATTTTACGATTATCAATCCTGAAAATAGCAATCATATCAAACAAAAGCCAGGTTCTTTTTGGATAGACAATGTATTTTGGAGACCAAATTGGAGAGAATTTTTCTTTGTAACGTTGCAATCCACTAAAAGAGTAAAAACGCTGAGCAAAAACATAAACTAAATTGGCAACCTTTTCCTCTATGAAACTGTCTTCTTCAGTACCTACGTTAGCTAGGGGAGCCATCCCCATATCAAAGTATTGCTTGCCTTCTTCTTTGAAGTATTGGAAGAGTTTGACAAAAAGGTAGTCCATGATGCCTTCAGGAGCCTTTTTAAAGTCATAACGCATAAGATCAATGGTTGCCACCCGTTTATTTTGGGTTGGCATGATATTAGCGAAGGCCACAATTTCTCCTTCTTTACTCTCAACGATAGCAATCGGTGCTTGTTGTAAATAGGCTTCATCAAAGAAACCAAGAGAGAAACCTTTCTCCTTACGACCGTTAAGCCATATATCTGAGACTGCCTTCATTTCCTGCATCTGAGTCTCCGAAAATGGAGGATTAAGTAATTTAAACTGGAAGCCTGCTTTTTCCACACGATTGGTTGGTTTACGGAACTTCTTACCATGCTTACCATCAACAGAAAATGTCGTCAAATCAACCATGGCATTTTCTCCAAATTTCATGAAGTCAAAGCCATAATCATGAAGCATAAGGGTCACTCTCTCATCCGCCTCATAAAATAAAGCCTGTAAATTCCAATCAGATAAGTTTTTCAAGAAAGCTTCCCAAGCCGGACGATAATATTTTTCATTACCAATAGGATTGCCCATAATCACACACTTGTTACTGATTTGTGCAAATTGAAAAACTACCTGATCTTGTCCATCGACACGATACCAAAAGAGGCGTTTATCATGTAAATAAGCTAGAGCACTTTCTGATGCGCCCCCATATTTCTCAAGAAGTGCTGTAAAACGCTCATTATCCATGCTTTGACCAAAATGCTTACGAGGTGCCAAAACTCTCAGTACAAGCCAAACAATGGTTGCAATGATTACCGATGCCAGTAAAATATCAAACCAAATATGAACAAAATGTCCAAGAATATCTCGGTTCCTAGGTGGTAACAAATGAGACCAAAAACCACTACCACCCAGAACAAGGAGGACCAAAATGGTAAAGGCTAAAAAAAGGAAATCCTTGGTTTTGTCTTCCCAGCTATAAACAAAATAGTGACGATTCAATCTTTTCCTTATAAGTAACATAAGTATCATAGAAAGCACAATCATGAAAGACATGGTCCAGGAAGTACCATTGAGATTGACGTAAATCAAAGTCAAGACGAAGGTCAGCAAGGATACAATAAAAGCTCCCTTAACGCGTCGCCTGATGAGGCGAGACATGAAAACAAAGAGGGTTCCAAATAAAATACTTGGAAACTGCCAGATCAACTGTTCCTGAATAGGATCGAAACGGCTAATAAAGTAAACATTTGCCAAGCTTTCTGGGATTAGGGCAGATAAAATCAAGAAGATTCCTAAAAAACGTAACAAATAAACAAGGATAAGATGGAAACTTCCACCAAATACTCGTGAAGGAATATTGAAGTATTTATCATTGATGTGACCTCCCATGTGTTTGAAAAAGAAGACAACACCTAATAAAAATGGAATGATGTAGTAGGTTAGACGAAAGAGCAATAGTAGACTGACCGCAAGAGCATTGCTGACACCCATAGACGTCAGACCACTAATCACAATCAAATCAAAACTACCAATCCCACCTGGAATCATGGAAAAGATACCAATGATAACCGCTAGAAAATATAGGGGAATCAGATTATAAAGAGGAACATGTAGACCCATTAAATAAGCCACACTCAGAAAACTCACAAGAGCTGTGCCCCATTCAGCAGTCGATACTAAAATAAGGCTTAGTCTCGTTTTCAAAGGGACTTGCCCAAAATAAGGCAATTTTTCGCGACTTGAGACAAAGAAAATAAAAGGTAGGTATAAAAAGATTCCTAGTAAAAGTAACCAATATTTTCTCAAGTCAGGACTTAGAGGGAAAAACCAAAAGGTAGCAAACACCAAGCCACTTAGGAGCGACAAGCCCGACATGAAGTAAGGCAATAAACGTGATAGTGCCTTAACACCAGACTTTTCATGCCCATCTTCAGAATAAAAGGAATACCTCAATCCCACGTCAACTAAACCGGCAAAACCAGACAAGTTATTAATGGTATTGACAGCCCAACTCGTTTCTAGTATATAGGATTTGGAATAATCCGTCTCTAGCTCCTTATTCAAGATAAGGTCATAAAAGAGCATGGGTAACACAGCAACTAAGCCTATCACTACCATCAAAGCAAGATGCCAAATTGACAGACCTGATAAAGCTGACTCCAGCGATTCTAAAGTGATCGTTCGTTTTAAACGAATCAACTCTACAACAACAAGAACCGCAATAGAAATAAAGAAGACAGATTTAACGGCAGTTTTTAAAGGTTGAAGTCTCTCTATAAGTCGCTTCATGCCACCACCTCTTTTTGACTAATTCTAACTAACTCACGGATCATTTGATTAAAAACCTTGTATTTTTGTTGGGCTAAACGGTGTCCTTGTCGACGCTCGACATAGAGCTTATGAATTGGAAAGAGGTCCGAAATCTCCCTTGAATGACTAATACTAATGACATCTCTTTGTCCCATAACTACCCAAACAGGATAGGATGCCTGATGTAGTCGTTCCCTATCCAGCGGTAAATCATGTAGCATGAGCTCCGTTACCTGAGCCAAGATGTCCATTTTAGATGAAAATAGTGATAAGGCTTTTAGGCAATAATACTTTATATAAACCAGACATCTTGAACGTCTGGTCAATCCTTTAAAAGTCATATTCCCCGCATTAAGCAAGAGCCCTGCAATCCGGTCAGGAAAGCGACTGGCATAAACCATAGCTAGATTAGCCCCATCACTGTGACCAACAAACAGAGCCTTTTTGATATTTAAAAATTGCAAAATCTCCTCCAAATCGGCAGCCATCTGTTCAAAGGTCATCTTAGCACTCTGACGACTAGATCTGCCCTGATTACGACTATCAATGAAAATTAAACGATAGTCTCGATATAGAATTCCTTGCTTACCAAAGTAGTTTCCTGATGAATTATTGCCATGCAAGAAGACAATTGGAAATCCTTTACCGAGGTCACGATAATAGATGATTTGACCATCTTTCACTTTAAATTCCATAATATTACCTACCTTTTCACTAACGTATTCTTACATGATGATTAGTCTTATAAGGCATTGGGTCCGATACCATAAAACAAAGTGCTCAGACCCTCTCATTCCATTATAACACTTCTATTTAGCAAAACTCAGAATATTAGTACATTTTCTGCAAAAAAGAAAAAGCCTTTTCAGACTTCTCTTATTATTAATAAGTTTTTGGGGCAATGAGTTTGTTATAGTTTTCCTCATCTTTTGGTTATCACGGACAAGCTTAGATACCATAAATGAAGATAAAATCAAACCAACACATCCCATAAGATAGTACCCCTTAACCATCAACGGCTCTTTACTCTTTAATAGTATAGAGGCTTACCAACATCGAGATTACAAAGAGGGAAAATGATCCCCGTGTCATCATCTTGAAAGATCTCGTATTACGATACACTTTGTTCATAAATCTAGTCTCCTTTTATATACTAAGACTAGTATGACAACAATAAAATATTTGTACAAATTGAAATACGAAAAGGTTTCCATGTTTGTTTAACGTTCCAACTGTTCCGAAAGATCACTCCACTCTTCCATCAGAGCCTCTTGATTGACTGATAAGTCGTCTAGTTCTTTCTGCAAGTCAGACAATTCCATCACATCATTGGTTTCAAGCATAGCAATAGAAATTTTTCCCAAGCGTTCTTCGACGGTTTCTAATTCATTTTCGATTTGCTCAATACGTCGGCTCAGTTTACGGATCTCTTTTTGACTAGCTTTTTGAGCTTGATAATCACTAGCACCCGCTGAAGCTACTTGGGTCTCCTCTGGACCTTGATTTTCTTCCGCTTCAAGTCGTGCTAATTCTTCAAGCTCCGCCTTCTTTTCAAGATAGTAATCGTAATCTCCAAGATAAATAGTTGCTCCATCCTCAGAGATTTCCATCACTTTTGTTGCCACACGGTTGATAAAGTAACGATCGTGGCTGACAAAGAGAAGTGTTCCATCAAAGTCAATAAGAGCATTTTCCAATACTTCCTTACTATCAATATCCAAGTGGTTGGTTGGCTCATCCAGGATTAGAAAGTTATTATTTTCCATTGACAATTTGGCTAGGAGCAGACGAGCTTTCTCACCACCAGAAAGCATGGAAACTGACTTTTTGACATCATCACCTGAGAAGAGAAAAGCTCCCAGACGGTTACGAATCTTAACTTCAGGAGTTGTCGGAAAATCATTCCACAACTCATCAAGTACAGTGTTTGATGGTGTCAAGGCTGATTGTGTTTGGTCATAATAACCCACTTCAACATTCGCACCGTAGGTTGATGATCCCTTGATAAATGGCAATTTACCTACTACCGACTTAATAAAGGTCGTTTTCCCGACTCCATTTGGACCCACAATGGCGATAGCATCCATTTTTTTAACATCCAGAGAAATAGGCTCCGAGAGAATCTCATTATCGTAACCAATAGCAGCATTCCTAACTGTCAAGACCACATTCCCAGATACCTTGTCCACATGAAAAGTCATATTAGCAGACTTCTGGCCTTCTGTTGGCTTATCTAGACGTTCAATTTTCTCCAGCTGTTTGCGACGGGCCTGAGCACGTTTGGTTGTAGAGGCACGAACAATATTACGATTAACAAAGTCCTCCAGCTTAGCAATTTCCTTTTGTTGCTTTTCGAAATTCTTGGCTTCGGTGGCCAACTTCTCAGCTTTTAAGTCCATGAATTTTGAATAGTTCCCGACATAACGATCTAAACTATGTTTGGTCAAATCTAGGGTTACTGTCGCCACCTTATCCAAGAAATAACGGTCGTGACTGACAATGATTAGAGCTCCCTGATAATTGACTAAGTAATTCTCCAACCAAGTGATAGTCTCAATATCCAAGTGGTTGGTCGGTTCGTCCAGTACCAAAAGCTCAGGCTTCTCTAGAAGCATTTTAGCCAAGGCCAAACGGGTATTTTGGCCACCAGAGAGATCTGAAATAGGCATCCCCCACATGCTTTCATCAAACTTAAAACCATTGAGAATAGCTCTGATGTCAGATTCATAGGTAAAACCACCGCGCTGTCTGAAATCCTCGGAAAGTCTATCATAGTCTATCATTAGCTTATTCAAGTCTTCCCCAGTTAACTCAGCCATCTTCATTTCCATGTCACGCAGACGTTTTTCATCTGCACGTAGGTCTGAAAAGACATTCAACATTTCCTCATAGATGGTATTACTAGACTCAAAACGACTGTCCTGAGCTAAGTAAGAAAGGTTCAAATCACGTTTTGTGTTGATTTCACCACTTGTCGGTGCTTCCTCTCCAACCAAAATTTTCAACAAGGTTGATTTTCCAGCACCGTTGCGCCCAACCAAAGCAATACGATCACGTTCATCCACCTGAATATTAATATTATCAAAGAGCACATCTCCTGAGAAAGAGCGCTCAATTTTATTTCCTTGTAAAATAATCATAACGCTTTAATTATACCAAAAAAGCCAAGCTCCTGCTTAGGCTTTCTTACTTTCTTCTAAAATGCTAGCTACCTTAGTATTAATCAAATCTATAGCAACAGTATTTGAAACACCTTCAGGAATCACCACATCCGCATAGCGTTTGGTTGGCTCAATAAACTGATGATACATAGGTTTGACCACACTGTTATACTGATCGATAATACTATCTAAGCTACGACCACGTTCTTCCATATCACGCTTAATACGGCGGATAATACGGATGTCATCATCAGTATCTACAAAGAGCTTGATATCCATCAAATCACGCAAACGTTTATCTTCAAGTACCAAAATCCCTTCAACGATAAAAACATCCTGAGGTTCCTGACGATAGGTCTTGTTACTACGAGTGTGTTGCGTGTAATCATAAATCGGAATATCTACTGGACGCCCAGCAATCAGCTCATTGATATGCTCAATCATAAGATCTGTATCAAAGGCAAAAGGATGGTCATAGTTAGTTGATACACGCTCTTCGAAAGTCAAATGTGACTGATCCTTATAATAAGAATCATGCTCAATCATGGCAATTTTCTCATCTGGAAAATTGGATAGAATGGCACGAGAAACACTGGTCTTACCACCACCAGAGCCACCCGTAACCCCAATAATAATCGGTTTTTTAGGCATGGTAAATTCCTATCTAATATAGTCTTTCGTATCTATTTTACACTAAATCATGATATAATAAAAGCAAATCCATATAGAAAATGAGACTTTTATATTTATGTTTAAAAACTTTCCTGAACAATGGCAAAACCTCCTTAAAGAAAAAGGAATCACGACAGAAACTGCCATTCAAAAAGAACTATTTACACCAATTACTGAAGGGGAGAATATCTTAGGTATCAGTCCAACTGGGACAGGTAAGACCCTAGCCTACCTTTTCCCACTTCTTCTCTCTCTTAAGCCCAAAAAAGCTCAGCAACTGCTTATCCTAGCACCTAACTCTGAACTTGCTGGACAAATTTTTGATGTAACCAAACAATGGGCTGAACCTCTAGGAATCACTGCCCAACTCTTCCTTTCTGGCTCTAGTCAAAAACGCCAAATTGAACGTCTGAAAAAAGGACCAGAGATTCTTATTGGAACTCCAGGTCGTGTCTTTGAGTTGATTAAACTCAAAAAAATCAAAATGATGAACGTCAATACCATTGTTCTCGATGAATTTGACGAGCTTCTCAGTGATAGCCAATATCACTTCGTAACAAAAATCAGCCACCATGTCCCTCGTAACCACCAAATGATTTACATTTCAGCAACCAACAAAATTGATAGTCAAGATCTTGTCGAAAATACTATCGTTTATGACCTATCTAATCAGGAACTAGACACCATCAAACATTATTACATCAGCGTTGATAAACGTAATCGTGTCGAACTTCTTCGTAAGTTCTCCAATATCCCTAATTTCCGTGGTCTTGTCTTTTTCAATAGCCTTTCTGATCTTGGTGCTACTGAAGAACGTCTCCAATTTAACGGAGCTTCAGCTGTATCCCTAGCTAGTGACATTAACGTCAAATTCCGTAAGGTTATTCTAGAAAAATTTAAAAATCACGAGATCTCACTCTTATTAGGGACTGATCTCTTAGCACGAGGTATTGATATTGAAAACCTTGAAGTAGTCATCAACTTTGATATTCCTCGAGACCGTGAAGCCTACACTCACCGTTCAGGACGTACTGGCCGTATGGGAAATGAAGGTAGGGTGATTAGCTTGGTATCACATCCAGAAGATCTCAAAAAGCTTAAAAAATTCGCTAAAGTTTCAGAAATAGTTCTTAAAAATCAAGAAATTCACGAAAAATAAAATATGACAAAAGCACTTCAGAATCAACTGAAGTGCTTTTAACATATACAAATTAAGCTTTTTACCAAAGTCCTCAATCATTTGTTCCATTTCCTCACGACTTGGTGTTGTCAACATATAGAGGAAGTCACCTTGCAACTCTGCAAAGGCAGCTGGCATGATTTTCTTATCTTTGAGTTGTTTACGATACTTGTCGAAAAGTTCTTCCTCTATACCAGATTCTTACAGAAAAAGAGCCTTATAACTAAGGCGCTCTTTACTTTTTATAATTATTGACTGGCTTAACACTTAGTAGTTTGAAATATCAAATACTGTTGATTTCACACGAGTCATAGCTTCGATAGAGTACTTCACACCCTGAGTTCCGGCACCAGATCCTTTAACACCAAGGAATGGGAAGTTATCTGTACCACGTTGTGTTTTGTTGTTGATGTGAACTGTACCAACTTCAAGTTGCTCAGCAATTGCGAATGCACGTGGGTAATCTTGTGTGAAGACAGCACCTTGAAGTCCAAATTCAGATTCGTTAGAAATCTTGATTGCTTCTTCAACTGAAGATACACGGATGAATGGCAACACTGGACCAAATGGCTCTTCCCAAGCAAGACGCATGTCAGTAGTTACATGGTCAAAGACAGCTGGGTAAATAAGGTTTCCTTCACGTTTCAATTCAGTTTTAGCAATAGCACCTTGCTCAACTGCGTCATCAATTAAACCTTGAACAAAATCAGCAGCTTTCGTATCGATAAGTGGTGTAACACTTGCACTTTCTTCAGGCATACCAACAGTGATATTACCGACCAAAGCTGTTACTTTTTCTACCAATTCATCTGCAACACTATCCATTACAAGAACACGTTTGATAGCCGTACAACGTTGTCCTGAATAGTCAAAGGCACCAGCCACAATGTTTTTAGCAGTCAAGTCAAGATCAGCATCTTCAAGAACGATAGCAGCATCTTTACCACCAAGTTCAAGCATTACTGGACGCATTGCTGCCAAACGACCGATATTTTCACCAACTGGAGTCGAACCTGTAAAGTTGATAAAGTCAACTGCTTTGTGTTCAACGATGTAGTCACCAATAACTGAACCACGTCCTGTGATAGAGTTCAAGACACCAGCAGGGATACCAGCTTCAACAAACGCTTCTACCAAAAGAAGACCTGAGATAGAACCTTGTGTTGGTGGTTTGAAGGCAACAACGTCACCAGCGATCAAGGCAGGAGCAATTTTAGAACCAGCCAAGTTTACTGGGTAGTTAAATGGTGAGATAGCAAGGACAAGACCCACTGGTTCCCGACGAACAACAGCAATTTTTTTCTTGCTACCAGCATCAAAAGCACCACCTTCGAGTACTTCACCTTCCAAACGCAAACCTTCTTCAGCAGCATAGTGGATAATTTCAGCAGTACGAACAACTTCACCAATTGCAGATTTCAAACCTTTTGAAATTTCTTTAGAAAGAACTTGTCCGATTTTTTCTGCATCACGTTCCAAGATATCAGCTGCTTTATGAAGATAAGCTGCACGTTCAGCATATGAAAGTGCACGCCATGCTGGGAGTGCTGCTTTAGCTGCTGCGTAGACTTCATCTACTTCAGCTTGGCTCATAGCTGGAACTGACCCAAGTTCCTCACCATTTGCAGGTGCGTAAATAGTAATTGAATTTTCAGATGTTTTCCACTCACCATTGACATAGTTTTTGTATTGTTTAGCCAAGATAGTAACTCCTTTTATCTATTATAAAATCTATTTTATCACTTTTTTAGCAATATTCCAACATTTAAATGAGTAGTATTCAGAAAATTTTGACAAAAAAATACTAAAAATTATTAACCAAGGTTAGACGTATTTTACTCCTAACCAAAGGACGAGTTAAATCTCTTCTCTCTGCTTAGATATAAAAAAGTGAAAGCTCAAGCCTCCACTTTTTTTGATTAATCTACGTTAACATATTTTTTTGAAAGTTCAAGAACTTCTTCCATTGTTGAACATTCAGTAAGTGCACGGTTAGCGTATTCTTCCATTTTAGCTGTGTCAAGTTTCTTCATTAAGCTACGTGTGCGAAGTATTGATGTAGCTGACATTGAGAACTCATCCAAGCCCATTCCGACAAGGAGTGGAACAGCAGTTTGATCACCGGCCATTTCACCACACATACCAGCCCATTTACCTTCAGCGTGAGCTGCCTTAATAACGTTGTTAATCAAGCGAAGGATTGATGGGTTATATGGTTGGTAAAGGTATGAAACTTGTTCATTCATACGGTCAGCAGCCATTGTGTATTGGATAAGGTCGTTTGTACCAATTGAGAAGAAATCAACTTCTTTAGCAAATTGGTCAGCAAGCATTGCTGCAGCTGGGATTTCAATCATGATACCTACTTCGATGTCGTCTGCAACGGCAACACCTTCAGCAACCAATTTAGCTTTTTCTTCTTCAAGAATACCTTTAGCAGTACGGAACTCAGTCAACAAAGCAACCATTGGGAACATGATACGCAATTTACCGTGAACAGATGCACGAAGCAAGGCACGTAATTGAGTACGGAACATTTGGTTACCAGTTTCAGAGATAGAAATACGTAATGCACGGTAACCCAAGAATGGATTCATTTCTTTAGGAAGGTCAAAGTAAGGAAGTCCTTTATCCCCACCGATATCCATTGTACGAACAACAACAGGTTTACCATTCATACCTTCAAGAACTGCTTTGTATGCTTCATATTGGTCTTCTTCGGTTGGGAAATCTTGAGAATCCATATACAAGAATTCTGTACGATAAAGACCAACTGCTTCTGCACCATTATCGTTAACACCTTCAACGTCTTTAGGTGTACCGATATTTGCTGCTAACTCGAAGTGTTTTCCATCAGCAGTAACTGTTGGAGCATCTTTAAGTTGAGCCCATTCTGCCTTTTGTTTGGCGTAAGCTTCACCAGCTGCTTTAAACTCAGCAATTTGTTCTTCAGTGGGATTAATAACAACTTCACCGGTAATACCTGAAACCGCTAAAATGTCACCATCTTTAACAAGTTCAGTTATGTTGTTTGTTCCAAGGACTGCTGCGATTTCAAGTGTACGAGCCATAATTGCAGAGTGACTAGTACGTCCACCGATATCAGTAACAAAAGCTTTTACAAATTTTTTATTCAACTGAGCTGTATCAGATGGAGTCAAGTCATGAGCAACAATGATTGATTCTTCATCGATTGTTGCTGGGTTTGGCAATTTCTTACCAAGCAAGTTTGCAAGCACACGTTTAGTAACGTCACGAATATCCGCTGCACGTTCTTGCATGTACGGGTTATCATCCATACTTTCAAAGATCGCGATAAACATGTTCGTTACTTCCGTCAAAGCAGCTTCGGCATTAACTTGTTTAGCACGGATAGTTTCTTTGATTTGACCAGTCATTTCTGGATCAGCAAGAACCATCAAATGAGCATCAAAAACGGCTGCTGCTTCTTCACCAAGGCTTTCAACTGCTTTTTCACGGATAACAGAAAGCTCGTCTTGCGACGCCGCTAGAGCAGCATCTAGACGAGCCTCTTCTGCACTTATATCTTCAACTGTAACAGTTTCAAATGACAAGTCTGGTTGAACAAGTAGATATGCCTTAGCAACTGCAACACCATCAGATGCCGCGATTCCTTTAAGCATTTTTGTCATATTTTTATGCCAATCCTTCTTTTGTCATTGTTTCTGCGATTGCTGCAATTGCATCATCAGCGTCAGGACCTTCTGCAGAAATAGTTACGTCAGCACCTTGACCAACACCAAGACTCATAACACCCATGATAGATTTAAGGTTAACTGCTTTACCTTTGTATTCAAGAGTGATATCTGAAGCAAATTTACTTGCTGTTTGAACAAGCAAAGTAGCTGGTCGTGCGTGAATACCAGTTTCTGCAACAATGTGGAAATCTTTAGAAGCCATAATGAACTCTCCTTCTTAATTTGGAATATTTGAGTTATCAATGATAACCCTTACAATTTAGTATTATAACATAGCTGTTTGATATTATCAAGGTTAAGACGCACTTTATAAAAGTTTTTCATAAGCTAATCTCTCATTTTATTTCCAATTTTCATTTTTCAAACCATAATCAAACACCAGTCTTTATCTATTCACAATATTTTCAGAAAATTTCTTTCATATTGTTTTCAATCATTAATTTTCATTTTTGTGCAAAAACAATCATATAATTGAGATAATTTGATTGCTGAAACCACTGGTTGAATAGGCTCGTTTTCCAAAGGCTAGGTCAGCTGTAAAAATCCCTGATTTAAAGTTTTTTTCAATAGCACTTATAATGAGTTCAGCTGCTTCAGACCAACCGATATATTCTAAAAGCATACAGCCAGATAAGAGAATAGAGCAAGGATTAGCCCTATCTTGATCCGCAATATCTGGAGCCGTTCCATGAGTAGCTTCAAAGATAGCATGGCCTGTTTGATAGTTAATATTAGCTCCAGGGGAGATTCCGATACCACCAACCTGGGCAGCTAGAGCATCACTTGCATAATCGCCATTCAAGTTGGTTAATGCAACAACATCAAATTTTTCGGGATTCAAAAGAATCTGTTGTAGAAAATTATCAGCGATTATATCATTAACTTCTAGACGGCCAGCAAGCATTTCTTCCTTATATTCTTCCTCAGCCACTTCATAGCCCCATTTACGAAAGCCACCTTCTGTAAATTTTTGAATATTCCCTTTATGCACCAATGTCACTTTCTTTAGATTGTTCTTAAGAGCATAGTCAATAGCTGAACGAATCAATCGTTTACTTCCTTCTATTGAAATAGGCTTAATTCCAATACTACTTGACTTGGGAAAGCGAATTTTATCGACATTCATTTCTGTTTGAAAAAAAGTAATAACGCGCTCTACATCGACCGTTCCTGCTTCCCATTCAATTCCTGCATAAATATCCTCAGTATTCTCACGGAAAATAGTAATGTCTGTTTTTTCTGGTTCCTTAAGTGGACTTGCTACTCCTTCGAAATACCGAACTGGTCGAACACAAGCGTAGAGATCAAGTTCTTGACGTAAAGCTACATTTAAAGAGCGAATTCCTCCTCCGACAGGTGTTTCAAGTGGCCCCTTAATAGCTACCAGGCTTTCTCGAATAGCCTCTAAAGTTTCTTGCGGCAGCCACTCACCTGTTTTATCAAAAGCCTTTTTACCTGCCAAAAACTCTTGCCACTCAATACGACGCTGTCCTCCATAGGCTACTTCTACCGCTTTATCAAAAATTGCTTGAGCATTCTTCCAAATATCACGTCCAACACCATCTCCTTCAATAAAAGGAATAATCGGATTATCAGTAACTTTGAGCTTGCCATTAGTCATAAGGATTCTTTCTGCCATATATTTTTTTCCTCCCTAACGTTTTTCTAAAGCAATATAAGTCATATTTTCTTGTCCAATATACTGTGAACGTGGACGAATCAATTTGTTATTTTTTTGTTGCTCGTGAATATGTGCAATCCAACCGGCAACTCGACTCATAGCAAAGATGAGTGTAAAGATATCGCTGTCAATTCCTAGAGTATGATATACAGTGGCTGAATAGAAGTCCACATTAGGAATCAACCCTTTCTTATCTCTCATGAACTCTTCAATTTCTTGAGACTTATTAAAGAATTCTTCATTCTCTGTACCCTCTGTCAACTTCTTGGCCATATCTCTTAAGAAAATCTCACGAGGATCTTTCTTCTTGTAAACACGGTGCCCAAATCCCATGATTTTTTCTTTAGAATCAAGTTTTTCCTGCAAGTATGCATTGACATCACCAGATTCACGAACTTCTTTTAGCATATCAAAGACACGTTCATTAGCCCCACCGTGAAGTGGACCTTTCAGGGCACCAATAGCTGTCGTAATACAAGAATAGATATCTGTTAGGGTTGAAGCACAAACTCGCGCCGCAAATGTTGAGGCATTCAATTCATGGTCAGCATGAAGAATTAAAGCCTTATTCATAGCTTCGATTTCAATTTCAGAAGGTTCAGCACCATTCAACATGTAAAGAAAATTCGCTGCAAATCCTAAATCCTTCCGTGGTTTAAGAGGCATTTTACCAGTACGTAAACGTGCAAAAGTCGTGATGATAGTTGGCAATTTAGCCATTAATTCGATGCTTTGCTGATAAACAGCTTCCATGGATCTTTCCTCAGCATCCACATTATATACACCAAGTAGGGAAACTGTTGAACGAAGAACACTCATCGGGTGTAAATGGGGGCGAGATTGGATGAGAATACATTGTTCTACAGCATCTGAAATATCATAGTTCTTACGTAACTCGGCCTCAAAATACTTGAGTTCCATTTGCGTTGGAAGATGACCATTCCACAGCAGATAAATTACTTCCTCAAAAGACGCCTTATTATTCATAAACTCGGAAATATCATATCCTGCATAGGATAAATGGTCATCAATAATAGATGAAATCCTAGTATTACAGGCAATCATATCCTTAAGTCCATTAATTTCAACTGTTGTCATTTTAGGCTCCCTTTAATTTTTTTCTTACAACCATTGGCAAGATACCACCATTTTTATAGTAGCGAATATCAGCATCTGCATCAAAACGAACCAGTACTTTGAAAGTTTTGGTTTGTTCAGGTGTTGAAGCTGTAACAGTAATAACATCATGAACACCTGGATTTTCTGAAAGATCAAAGCTAAAAATCTCATGTCCTGTCAATCCAAGAGTTCCAGCATTTTCTCCTTCCATAAATTGTACCGGCAAAATTCCCATCATGACTAGATTTGAACGGTGAATACGCTCAAAACTCTCAGCAAGTACTACTTTCACACCAAGGAGATTTGCCCCTTTAGCTGCCCAGTCACGACTTGAGCCCATACCATAATCCTTACCAGCAATTACAAGTGTATCTCGATTAGCTTCTTTATATTTCATAGCAGCATCATATATAGGTAGAATGTCACCTTCATATTTAGTATATCCACCAATTTTTCCTTCTGCCAACTCATTTTTGATACGAATATTAGCAAAAGTTCCTCGCATCATGACTTCATGGTTTCCACGACGACTACCATAAGAATTAAATTCTTGATAATCTATACCATTTTCAGACAAATAGCGTGCTGCTGGACTGTTTCTAGCAATATTACCAGCTGGAGAAATATGGTCTGTTGTAACCGTATCTCCAAATTTAGCCAATACCTTCAAATTATTCAATGGTTTAATGGTCAAATCATCTCCTAAAGCATCAAAGTAAGGTGGATTTTGAATATAGGTAGACTTCTCATTCCATTTATAATTTTGGCTCTTTTCAGTAGTAATGGCATTCCACTTCTCACTGTCTGAGAAGACACTAGCGTATTCGTCTCGGAAAAGTTGACGGGTTACGTATTTATCAACATAAGCTTCAATTTCATCACGTGATGGCATAATATCTTCTAGATAGACGGCTCGCCCATTGTCGTCAAAACCTAAAGGCTCCCTTGTCAAATCAATATTGGTGTTACCGGCCAAAGCGTAGGCAACAACCAATGGTGGGCTAGCTAAGAAATTTGCTTTTACGAGAGGATTAATACGCCCTTCAAAGTTACGATTTCCTGACAGAACGGCACTCGCTAGTAAGTCCGTGTCTACAATAGCTTTAGCTACCTCAGGACGTAGATCTCCCGAGTTACCAATACACGTCGTACAACCGTAACCTACCAAATTGAAGCCAAGCTTGTCTAAGTAGCTTTGCAAGCCTGAAGCTTTAAGATAACCAGTAACAACTTTAGAACCTGGTGCCAAAGATGTCTTCACCGTTGGAGATACCTTTAACCCTTTCTCAACTGCTTTTTTAGCTAAAAGACCAGCCGCCATAAGAACGTAAGGATTTGAGGTATTGGTACATGATGTGATCGCTGCAATGGCCACATGCCCCGTTTGAATTGTTTCTGAATGATCCTCAAAATCAACTTTTGCCGTTTTTTCTAACTCCTTCTTGTCCAATCCAAAGCCACGCACACCTGCTTCTCGTACCACTGCATCCTGAAATTCTTGCTTAGCATCGGACAAGAGAATCAAATCCTGTGGACGTTTGGGACCCGAGATAGAAGGTTTAATGGTTGACAAATCAATTTCAACAACCTTAGTATACTTGGCTTCTTTACTTGGGTCATAAAACAGATGATTGGCTTTTGTGTAGGCTTCAGTGACCTGGATATGTTCCTCATCACGATTAGTTAAACGCATGTAGTTAAGAGTTTCGTCATCAATAGGAAAATAACCACAAGTTGCCCCATACTCTGGTGCCATATTAGCGATTGTAGCACGATCAGCTAGAGATAGGCTCTTTAAGCCAGAACCAAAATACTCTACAAATTTACCAACAACATTTTCAGAACGAAGTACTTGAGTAATCTTGAGAGCCAAGTCTGTTGCCGTAGCAATTTTAGGAAGTTCACCTGTTAAATGTACACCAATAACCTCTGGAATTGGGAAATAGGAAGCTTCACCTAGCATAGCTGCTTCAGCTTCAATTCCGCCGACACCCCAGCCCAGAACACCAATACCATTAATCATCGTTGTGTGACTATCTGTACCAAACATAGAGTCGGGATATAGTAGCCCATCTTTTTCAATAATGACATCACTTAGAAATTCAATATTAACCTGATGGATAATACCTGTAGCTGGTGGAACCGCACGGTAATTTTCAAAAGATTGTTCGGCCCATTTAAGAAATTCGTAGCGCTCATTGTTACGTTTAAATTCTAGATTGATATTATCTTCAAGCGCTGTATCACATCCATATGAATCGACTTGAACAGAGTGGTCAATGACTAAATCTACTGGAATCTCTGGATTAATAAGTTCTGCTTTACCACCATTAGCCACTATAGCATCCCGCATTGAGGCCAAGTCAACGACAACAGGAACCCCTGTGAAATCTTGTAAAATGACGCGACTTGGTTTAAATGGTATCTCAGAAATTGTTGGAAAATTCGGAAATTTTATCAGATCAGAAATGTGAGATTCCTTAACATCAATGCCATCTTTTTTTCGGAGGAGACTTTCAAGTAGTATTCGAATGCTATAAGGTAGTTCTTCGACCTTAACATCATAGGATTTTGCTGCTTTTTCGAGATCATAAAAAGAGAATATCTTACCATTTACAGTTAGATTTGAACAGTATTCTTGCATACTTGAACCTCCATTAGTTAAAAAATTTCCTCTATTCTACACTGTTTTTTTAAAAAAAACAAATAAAATTGGCATTCTTGTGTGATGTTTTATTACATCTTCAGTCAGTTGTTGGAATTTTAGCCATTTCCATAAATAAATTCTATTTAATTTAAGAAAACTTAAAAAGCCTTCAAAACACAAGATATAGGGTTGTGTTTCAATACTAAACACAAAATATTGTATTCCTTAAAATATTTAGCTTGATTTTTCCCAATATTTTGGGTATTCTATTAAAGTCAAAAAAATGACACCTAGTCACTTAAAATCTTTAAAAAAAGGAGTATTTGCAATGGCAAAGATTACATTGTTTTCAAAAAACAACTGTATGCAATGCAAAATGACAAAAAAATTTTTGGAAAAAGAAGGTGCTGATTTCGAAGAAATCAATATCGATGAACAACCAGAAAAAATTGATTACGTCAAAAGCCTAGGCTTTACTGCTGCTCCAGTGATTGAAGCAGGCGATATCGTCTTTTCAGGTTTTCAACCGGCTAAACTTAAAGAAATCCTTTAATTATCAAGTTTTTATATAGAAAGGAACTTGTTTGCTTAGTTTAATATGTTAACTTTAACCTTTAAACTAGGCCTGGTATCTGTATTATGTCTTTAAAAAATCTTGGCGATGTTTCTTACTTCCGCCTCAACAACGAAATTAACCGTCCTGTAAACGGTCAGATTCCTTTGCATAAGGATAAAGAAGCGCTTCGTGCCTTTTTCCTTGAAAATGTTAAGCCAAATTCAATGGCATTCAACAGCATCACAGATAAAATTAATTATTTGATTGAAAACGACTATATTGAGTCTGAATTCATCGGTAAATATGAACCTGCTTTCATCGAAAAATTGTCTGCAGAAATTCATGCTCAAAAATTCCGCTTTCAATCTTTCATGGCAGCCTACAAGTTCTACCAACAATATGCTCTCAAAACAAACGATGGCGAGACATACCTTGAAAGTTTTGAAGATCGTGTTCTTTTTAATGCTCTTTACTTCGCTGATGGTGATGAAAACCTGGCTAGTGACCTTGCTAACGAAATGATTCACCAACGTTATCAACCTGCTACTCCTTCATTTTTAAATGCTGGACGTAGTCGTCGTGGAGAACTCGTTTCATGTTTCCTTATCCAAGTAACGGACGATATGAATTCCATCGGTCGTTCTATTAACTCAGCTCTCCAATTATCACGTATTGGTGGAGGGGTTGGTATTAGCCTATCTAACCTACGTGAAGCTGGTGCTCCTATCAAGGGATATGCTGGTGCTGCTTCTGGAGTTGTCCCAGTTATGAAGCTTTTTGAAGACAGCTTCTCTTACTCAAATCAACTTGGTCAACGTCAAGGTGCTGGTGTTGTTTATCTGGATGTTTTCCACCCAGATATCCTTGCCTTCCTTTCAACTAAGAAAGAGAACGCTGATGAAAAGGTACGTGTTAAGACATTGTCACTAGGTGTTACAGTACCAGATAAATTCTACGAGTTAGCACGTAATAATGAAGATATGTATCTCTTCAGCCCCTACTCTATCGAAAAAGAATACGGTAAACCATATAACTACATTGATATTACAGCTATGTATGATGAATTGGTTGCCAATCCTAATATCACCAAAACTAAGATTAATGCGCGTGAGTTAGAAACTGAAATTTCTAAACTCCAACAAGAATCTGGTTACCCATATATCATCAACATTGATACAGCTAACAGACATAACCCAATTGATGGTAAAATTGTTATGTCCAACCTCTGTTCTGAGATTCTCCAAGTTCAAACACCAAGTGAACTTAACGATTCTCAAGAATTTGTTAAACTCGGTACAGATATCTCATGTAACCTTGGATCTACTAATATCCTGAACATGATGACTTCACCTGACTTTGGTCGTTCCATTAAGACTATGACACGTGCGCTTACCTTTGTTACAGACAGCTCAAGTATCGATGCCGTTCCATCAATCAAAAATGGGAACCAACAAGCTCATACCTTTGGTTTAGGAGCTATGGGGCTTCACTCTTACCTTGCTAAACACCATATTGAGTATGGTAGCCCAGAATCTATTGAATTCACTAATATCTACTTCATGCTTATGAACTACTGGACTTTAGTTGAATCTAACAATATCGCCCGTGAACGTCAAGAAACCTTTGTCGGCTTTGAGAATTCAAAATATGCTGACGGTTCTTACTTTGATAAATACGTTACAGGGCAATACGTTCCTAAATCTGACCGTGTTAAAGAACTTTTCGAAGGCCACTTCATCCCACAAGCCAAGGATTGGGAGGAACTACGTGAACTCGTTAAAAAAGATGGTCTCTACCATCAAAACCGTTTGGCTGTTGCGCCAAATGGCTCAATCTCTTACATTAACGACTGTTCTGCTTCTATTCATCCAATCACACAACGTATTGAAGAACGTCAAGAGAAGAAAATCGGAAAAATTTACTATCCAGCCAACGGTCTTTCAACAGACACTATTCCTTTCTACACTTCAGCCTACGACATGGACATGCGTAAAGTTATCGACGTTTATGCCGCTGCGACTGAACACGTTGATCAAGGTTTGTCATTAACCCTATTCTTGCGTAGTGAGTTGCCTAAAGAAATTTACGAATGGAAAACAGAAAATAAACTAACAACTCGCGATCTTTCTATCCTTCGTAACTACGCCTTTAACAAAGGAATCAAGTCAATCTACTACATCCGTACTTACACAGATGACGGCGAAGAAGTTGGCTCTAACCAGTGTGAAAGCTGTGTCATCTAAGATAGTGATTTGAGGCTAACAACTTCACTACTCTTATTTATAAAAAGCATAAAATGGGTCGGTTCGCCGACTTTTTTAATAGATAAACTCAAAAAACTATATCATGATTTTTAATTATGATAAAATAGAAATGATATCAATAAAGAAAGAGGTTTCTAATGGAAACTTACTATAAAGCCATTAACTGGAATGAAATCGAAGATGCGATTGATAAATCTACCTGGGAAAAATTAACTGAACAATTTTGGTTAGATACTCGAATTCCCCTTTCAAATGACCTTGATGACTGGCGTAAACTTTCAGCTGAAGAAAAAGATTTAGTTGGAAAAGTTTTCGGCGGCTTGACCTTGCTAGATACCATGCAATCTCAAACGGGTGTTGAAGCCATTCGAGCAGACGTTCGTACACCTCATGAAGAAGCTGTCTTGAACAACATTCAGTTTATGGAATCTGTTCATGCAAAATCTTACTCTTCTATTTTCTCAACTTTGAATACTAAATCAGAAATTGAGGAAATTTTTGAGTGGACAAACAGCAACAAGTACTTGCAAACTAAAGCAAAAATCATTAATGATATCTATGAAAACGGAACGGCACTTCAGAAAAAAGTTGCTTCAACTTATCTTGAAACCTTCCTTTTCTATTCAGGCTTCTTCACTCCACTCTATTATCTTGGTAATAATAAGCTAGCTAATGTCGCTGAAATTATCAAACTCATTATCCGTGACGAATCTGTTCACGGTACCTATATTGGCTATAAGTTCCAACTAGGATTCAACGAATTACCTGAAAAAGAGCAGGAGAGTTTCCGTGAATGGATGTATGATCTCCTCTATCAATTATATGAAAATGAAGAACTCTACACTAAATCTCTTTATGACGGTGTTGGATGGACCGAAGAAGTAATGACCTTTCTTCGCTATAACGCCAATAAAGCATTGATGAATTTAGGACAAGATCCTCTTTTCCCAGATTCTGCTAACGATGTTAACCCAATCGTTATGAATGGTATTTCTACAGGAACATCAAACCACGATTTCTTTTCTCAAGTCGGTAATGGTTACCTTCTAGGTACTGTTGAAGCTATGCAAGATGATGATTATAACTACGGACTAAAATAAAAGCCAGCCTAGGCTAGCTTTAATGGCTCTATAATTTCTGTAGTGGGTAAAACTACTGTAGAGATTATAGAGCTTTTTGAATGCAGACAAAAAGTCCCATAAAAACTATAATGAGAAGTAACCAAACCATCATTAGGAAGAACTCATGAAATCTATTAAGAATACCACAGGATTAATCGGAATGATAGATCCTAACATCATTACTCTTGTTTTTAAAATGGATACTCATATCGAGGTTCAAGCAAAACTAGAACTCCAACACTACTACGTCTGAAGAAATGTCGCTTCCAGTGTAAAGATTGTAGAAAAGTCACGGGGGCTGAGACATTAATCGTTGAGAAAAACCACCAAATTTCAAATCTAGTCCGCCAAAAGGTCTCACAACTCCTAACTGAGAAGATGTCACTAACGGATATTGCCAGAAGACTTCGTATGTCGACATCCACTGTCTATCGTAAGCTTGATCAGTTTACTTTCAAGGAACATTTTGATAAACTCCCAAGGGTTATGTCCTGGGATTAGTTTGGGTTCAAGAAAGGGGAATTGACTTTTGTCGCTCAGAACTATGAGACTAACAAAGCTTTAATATATTCTCAGACTCAGAGCTCAATCTGATATTAGCTAACGCTCAACATATTAAGAATGTACCTGGTCGAAAAACAGACATGAAGGATGACGAATGGATTGCACAGCTCGGACGTTGTGGACTTATTGAGCCATCTTATATTCCTAACCCTGAAGTAATGCAGTTACGTTTACTCACTCGTAGATTACGTTCTTACAAACAACGTCAAACTCAAATAAAGAATAAGATTCATAACCTCTTACAACCTACTAATATCAAACTAACCAGCTATCTTTCTGTTATCTTCTCTAAGACAGGACAATCTCTTTTAATGCTCTTTATCAATGGGGAACTCATTGATTATGACAATGTGACAGCTTGTATTCACAAGCATGTCAAAGCAAGTCCCGAAGAATTTAATATAGGCCATGAATGGGAAGTTGTCTCTGGAGGATCGATTTCTCTTGGACCAAAGCCTAGAAGAATATCAATTGTATCAAAAACTCATGAATAAATTAACGAGTGAAATAATAGCTTATATCGAAAAGGAGTTCCCCTGAAGAAAATAGATTACTTCAAACGATTCCTAGTGTGAGTGAAACTTGTGCAGCCACTATTTAGCTGAGATTGAACCAGATGTGAAGGCTTTTCAATCGGATGCAGACTTAGCTTCTTGGGCTGGGCTCTGCCCAGAATCCTATGAAAGTGCTGACATTAAAAAAATCCTCACACATCACACAAGGAAATCGATATATCACAAGCAGGCTTTGACCATGTCGGTATTGATTGAGGCTCATTCTAAAGATAATGCGTTTTTATCTTTTTATATCAAAATTTCCCAAAGAGGAAGTAAAATGAAAACCGGCATTGCTTGTGCACATAAGCTGCTTCGTATCTTTTACAAAATTCTCGCAACACATCAAGAATACGAAAAAGAAAAAGTGCTAGAACTGAGGAAACAGTTCTAACTCCAAACTAAAAAAATTTCAATTACCGTATAGCACAGGAAGTGATTTTTGCACTTTTTACTGTCTTTTTTCAAATCATGACTCCCCCGTTAGACAGGAGGTCATGTTTTGTCTCGCACCTAACGGAAAGAGACGGACTGAAAGTCACATAATAAAAAGAAAGGACGAAATTTGTCCTTTCTCGATCTTAGCTTTTCTTCAACACACTACAGTTGACAAAGAGCCAAAAAATAGGAAAAGCCATCCAAATGGACAGCTCTTTCACTACCTAAAAAGTCCAGTAAAGAAATCTACGATATCTTGCCAGATTTGTGCAAAAATATTTTTGCTATTCTCAAGTGTTTGGTTAGCATCAAAGTTTAAGTTGATGCCAGAGAAAGTATCGCCCGCTTTTGAAACGATAGAAGCTTTAAGTGAACTCAGACTTGACTTGAAGCTAGCACTATCAATGATTGATGACTTAGATAAATTTAAAGCAAAGTTCACCAAAAGATTGATTTGAGTATCAGAAAGATTCAGGTTGTAGTTATTGATGGTTCGCTGAACAATCGTTTTAGCTTGATCATCAGTCAACTTATTTCCTTTATCAGCAACTGCCGTCTTGATATCAGTCATGGCTACATTAAGCTTATCCGCATCATAGTTACTCTTACCTGAATTCTCATCATTGATTTGGGAAAGGGTTTTAAGCTCTTCCTGAGCAAGCTCTTTGCTTTCATCTGAGACTTTTGCTCCATTCTGCTCTAGAGAATAATAAATACCAGCCAAGGCACTTTCCCCAGTTACTGGAATAGGTGCTGCTACTGTAATCTTAGCATGTTCAATACCAAGTGTCGTTGCAGCATTACGATACATATCTGGAGTGATTTTTGTGATATTTTGTGGTGTCACAATTTCTACACTCAAGGTTTCCTTAGCACCTAGTTTAGCAATCTTAACTGAAGAATATAACTGAAGACTAGAATCATCTGCAACATTCATGATATTTGCATAGGCCGTAGTCGTTAATGTCTTGACATTGGTATCCTTGCTACTATCATAACTTAGCAAGTTCAGGGTCTGATTACGCTCTTCCTCTGACAAAGAATAACCCATAACATAGTCAGGTTGAACGTAAGATTCATCAATAACCTTTTGGACATCTGACGATGTGGCTGCTTGAGCAGCTGAGGCAAAGGTTGTCACCAAAGTTAGGAAAGCCATCCCAGCAACGAAAAGCTTTTTCAATTTCATGTATGTTTCCTTTCGAAAATAGAATAGTATCCATAATCTCCTAAAAGATGACCGAGTGTGAGCTCAGCCGTGAATTCATTATACCATGACTTAAAAAAATAGGGTCAAAAAAACTACTCATGTAATTCCAAAGGGAGCCCGTCTGGATCAGCAAAGAAAGTCATCTTTTCCCCAGTAAAACTGTCCTTGCGAATAGGTTGGCATGAAATACCTTTTTGTTCCAAAGACTCGACAACCTCTTCAATATTAGCCACTTTAAAAGCTAAATGACGTAGTCCACACGCCTCAGGATAAGACAGACGCTTTGGTGGCTCCACATAGGCTAGATCACTAGTCTTATTTCCAAAGATTTCCAGTTCTATATCACCACAACGTAGATCTAATTTATAATCGTTACGTTCCGGACGGTGATTTTCACGTATGATTTCAAAACCTAATTTATTAACATAAAAATCTCGAGATAGATCATAATCAGAAACAATGATAGCGACATGATGTATTGTTTTCAAAAATATTTTTTCCCTCCATAGAAAAGACCTTACGGCCTTTTCTTAACTTTGAAATTGATTGTATGACTTATTGAAGGCTTCAAGAATATCTGAACTTGCCTTGTCAAAGTCTACCTGCGATTCTAAGTTCCCTTTGACAATTGTACGCTGAGTTGCTTCAGCATCTGTACAAGTTACCAAAGTCACTTCAGATTTACCAGGAGTGTCATCAACCACTGCTACTTCAGTTGGTTGGACAATTTTTACCTCACTGATAACATAGGTGTAGATCTTATTTTTATCCGTAAGATAAATCTTCATGCCATTTTTTGCTCTGTCTAATGGTGAGAAGAGCATATCAGAAGCCCCAGCGATACCGAAAATATGGTGACTAGCCAATGAATAATTATTTTCTCCACCCATGACTTGATTTTCCTTCATAGTTCCAGCACCATAGGTAAGCTCTGTATTACCAAGTCCTTTGAAAATAGGGAGATTAATACCAACCTCAGGGATAGCAATTCCACCAACAACTGGAAGTTTTTGAGAACCCATCTGGGCTTGCAAGACTGACTCTGTACTAACAGATTTAACCGTATCAAAGTCATAACTTGCCTTAGCTTCCTTGTTTTTCTTTATGGTCTTTTTAGAGACCTTACTTACTTGATATTTATTAGTATTCCAAGCAATTATAGTGTTTCGAATTGATTTATTAAAAATTAAAGCTAAACCAACAACCAAGAGAACAACAATCAAGATCCAACGAAGGACCTCAAGCCATTTACGATGCTTTTTAGGAGTCTTATTTTTGTTATCTTTTCTCATTAGTTATCACCACTTTATTGATCTTCAGTAACTTGATCAATTTCTTCAGGTTCAACCAAAGCAAAGGTGACAATACGAGCAGTATCATCTAAACGCATGACCTTAACCCCTTGAGTTACACGACCAGTTTGAGAGATATTAGCAACTGCAGTACGGATAATAACACCCGTATCAGTTATGACCATAATATCCTCATCACCAGAAACTGTCACAATGCCTGCAAGGTTACCATTTTTATCTGTGATATTAGCTGTCTTAATACCTTTACCACCACGCCCCTTAGTTGGGTATTCAGTAGCTGAAGTACGCTTACCGTAACCTTTTTCCGTGATAATCAAGACTTCTTGGTCTTCAGTAATAGCTGCTGCACCAACGACTTGGTCACCGTCACGAAGGGTTACCCCTTTAACACCAGCAGCCATACGACTCATACTGCGAATAGTATCCTCTTTGAAACGCACACTGTAACCAAATTTAGTACCAATAATAATTTCTTCATTACCATTAGTCAAGAAGACATTGATAAGTTCATCACCTTCTCTAAGTTTCAAGGCAATCAAACCATTTTGACGGATATTTTTAAATTCTGCTTCTTTAGTTCGTTTCACTAAACCTTGGCGAGTTACAAAGACAAGGTGATTGTTATCTGATGCTTCGTCGCTCTTAGCATTAATCACTGTTTGAATTGTCTCACCTTCATCCAACTTCAAGAGATTAACAATTGGTAATCCCTTAGCTGTACGGCCATACTCAGGAATTTCGTAACCCTTGAGACGGTATACACGACCTTTGTTGGTCATAAAGTAAAGATGATCATGAGTGCTTGTTGAAACGATATCACGAACAAAGTCGTCATCGTTCACACCTGTCCCTTGAACTCCACGACCTCCACGTTTCTGAGAACGGAATTCGTCTTGAGCCAAACGTTTGATATATCCCTTGTTAGAAAGAGTGATAACGATATCTTCTTCTTCGATTAGGTCTTCATCTTCAAGTGAAACAACTTCGCCGACCATCAGCTCTGTACGACGGGCGTCCGCAAATTTACGCTTACTTTCATCCAACTCTTCCTTGATGATAGCAATAACACGTTCTGGTTTTGCCAAAATATCAGCCAAATCAGTAATCAAGGCAAGGAGATCATCGTACTCATTTTGAATCTTATCACGTTCCAAACCGGTCAAACGACGCAAACGCATATCAAGAATGGCTTGGCTTTGACGTTCAGTGAGTTCAAAGCGAGCCATCAACTCGGCTTGAGCCTCTGCATCAGTTTGACTGTTACGAATAATCGTAATCACTTCATCCAGATGATCAAGCGCAATTAATAGGCCTTCTAAAATATGGGCACGTGCTTCAGCCTTATCCTTATCAAACTGTGTACGACGGACCACAACCTCTTTTTGGTGAGCAATATAGTCAGCCAAAATTTGACGCAAGGAAAGGATTTTGGGCACACCCTTTTCAATGGCCAACATATTGAAGCTGAAGTTTGTCTGAAGTTGAGTTAATTTGAACAAATTGTTCAAGATCACATTGGCAGATGCATCACGACGCACTTCGATGACAAAACGTACCCCCTCACGAGAAGACTCGTCACGAACTGCTGTAATCCCCTCAATACGTTTTTCCTGAGCCAAACGAACGATGTGTTCATGGACTTTAGTCTTATTGACCATATAAGGAAACTCAGTAACTACAATGCGCTCACGACCTGATTTGGTTGTTTCAATTTCGGTACGCGAACGAAGAACAATAGAGCCTTTACCAGTTTCGTAAGCACGGTGAATACCAGATTTTCCCATGACCAAACCACCAGTTGGAAAGTCTGGACCGGGAAGAACTTCCATCAGTTCACGGGTTGTGACTTCAGGATTGTCCATCATCAATTTAACGGCATCTATAGTTTCAGCCAAATTGTGTGGTGGAATGTTGGTCGCCATACCAACCGCGATCCCTGTAGCACCATTAACAAGAAGATTTGGAATACGGGATGGAAGAACAATTGGCTCACGTTCAGAACCATCGTAGTTATCTTGAAAATCTACGGTATTCTTATTGAGATCACGGAGCATCTCCAGGGCGATTTTAGACATACGAGCCTCAGTGTAACGTTGAGCGGCTGCGCCATCACCATCCATAGAACCAAAGTTTCCGTGGCCGTCAACCAACATGTAACGGTAACTCCACCATTGAGCCATACGAACCATAGCTTCATAGATAGATGAGTCACCGTGTGGGTGATATTTACCCATAACATCCCCGGTAATACGGGCAGATTTTTTATGAGGCTTATCAGGTGTCACCCCAAGCTCATTCATTCCATAAAGAATACGACGTTGTACCGGTTTTAAACCGTCACGAACATCTGGGAGTGCACGAGATACGATAACACTCATGGCATAATCGATAAAACTCGTTTTCATCTCAGACGTTAAATTAACGTCAATTAAATTATTATCTTGCACTCTAAAAATGCCTCTTTTCTTTCAATCAAATTATTCCAAATTCTCATAAAATAATGGAAAATTTCTATAATATTATACCATAAAAAGCGTTATATTTCAGTTGTTTAAAACGCTTTCACTTAATAATTCCTTATTATTTCGTGACATTCATCACTTAAAATGGTAGAATAAGCATTGTATGGGGTAACCCAATAAAAAATTAAGGAGATGTTTAGACCATGACTGCAACTAAACTACACAAAAAAGTCATCCTTGTTGGTGACGGTGCCGTAGGTTCATCTTACGCTTTCGCACTTGTAAACCAAGGTATCGCTCAAGAACTAGGTATCATCGAAATTCCACAATTATTTGAAAAAGCCGTTGGTGATGCGCTTGACCTTAGCCACGCACTTCCTTTCACTTCACCTAAAAAAATCTATGCAGCTAAATATGAAGACTGTGCGGATGCTGACCTTGTAGTTATCACTGCTGGTGCTCCTCAAAAACCAGGTGAGACTCGTCTTGATCTTGTTGGTAAAAACCTTGCAATCAACAAATCAATCGTTACTCAAGTTGTTGAATCAGGATTCAACGGTATTTTCCTTGTAGCTGCTAACCCAGTAGACGTATTGACTTACTCTACATGGAAGTTCTCAGGATTCCCTAAAGAACGCGTTATCGGTTCAGGTACTTCACTTGACTCAGCTCGTTTCCGTCAAGCACTTGCTGAAAAACTTAATGTCGATGCTCGTTCAGTTCACGCTTACATCATGGGTGAACACGGCGACTCAGAGTTTGCGGTTTGGTCACACGCTAACATCGCCGGTGTAAACCTTGAAGAGTTCCTTAAAGACGAAGAAAACGTTCAAGAAGCTGAATTAGTTGAATTGTTCGAAGGTGTTCGTGATGCAGCTTACACAATTATCAACAAAAAAGGTGCTACATACTACGGTATCGCAGTAGCCCTTGCTCGTATCACTAAAGCTATCCTTGACGATGAAAATGCAGTACTTCCATTGTCTGTATTCCAAGAAGGTCAATATGGTGTAAACAACATCTTTATCGGTCAACCTGCTATTGTAGGTGCACACGGTATCGTACGTCCAGTAAACATCCCATTGAACGATGCTGAACAACAAAAGATGAAGGCTTCTGCCGATGAATTGCAAGCTATCATTGATGAAGCATGGAAAAACCCTGAATTCCAAGAAGCTTCAAAAAACTAATCTTACTTTAGTTAAATAAGAGCCTCCAGTTGGAGGTTTTTTAGTATTTTAAAAAGAAAAACAGCTAATTCATATGAATTAGCTGTTTAATATTATTCAGCGGAGATAGCTGCTTTAGCAATATAGCTAAGTGGTTGGTTAAAGTGTGGCAAGAAGAACAAATCAAGCAATTGTAGACGGTCAATTGTTACTCCTTCTTGAATTGCCAATGAGAACATGTGGATTCCCATTGAGATATCCATGAGTGAAACCATTTGAGCACCCAAAACTTTACGAGTATCTTTATCATAAACAATCTTGATAGTTACATCTTCATTTTCATCCTTCATGAAGGGAGGTTTTTGAAGATCCGTTGATTCTACTACTGCTGGATTGAAACCAAAGCGTTTTGCCTTCTCTTCAGTCAAACCAGTAGAAACCATGTTCAAACCATAGATAGAGATACCATTTGATCCTTGAACACCGTTTGATTCAACATCACCACCACCGGCATTGTGTCCAGCAACAATACCTGAACGAATAGCATTTGAAGCTAAGGCAATGTAGTTGACATCGTCAAGAGCATTGTCATAAACCGTAGCACAATCACCAACAGCGTAAACATCCTTAACTGATGTTTCTTGTTTCTTATTAACAAGGTAAGCACCATTTCGGAATGTTTCCAATTTACCAGCTCCAAGGGCTGTATTAGGACGGAAACCAACAGCAAGAACAACCATATCTACATCGTACGCATTTTTATCTGTTACGATGCGTTCTACCTTAGTTTCACCTTCTACTGCTTTAACAGTTTCGCCAAAGGCCAATTGGATACCGTGGTCTTCCAAATTTTTAGCCATACGGTCTGTAAAATCGCGGTCATAGTATCCTGCCAAACATGTGTCAACAACATCAATAAGGATAACTTCTTTACCATGACGTTGGAAGGCTTCAGCCAATTCAACACCAATGTAACCTGCACCAACGACTGCTACACGTTTGATGTCTTGTGATTTATCGTTCAACTTATCAATAACTTCTTGAGCGTTTTGGAAAAGTTTAACGAATTGAAGGTTTTCAAGAGTCGCTTCGAAAGTACGGCTACCTTCTTTAATCTCAGCACCATCGATTGGAGGTAAGATTGGTTGTGAACCAGTAGCTAAAATCAATTTGTCATATGATTCAACATGTTCTTTACCATCAACAAGAGCTGTAACAGTTTTACCGTCAAAGTCAATAGACTCAACTGGTGAGTTTATATAAACTTTTGCACCCTTGCTTTCAAGGACTTCTTTGTTGGCATAGAAAAGGCCATCAGGACCTGAGATTTGATTACCAATCCAAAGAGCCATACCACAACCCAAGAATGAAATGTTAGAGTTTTGATCGAAAACAACTACTTCATTTTGGTCTCCGTAATTATCAAGAATAGTATTAATACTATAAGTACCAGCATGGTTAGCACCGACAACTACGATTTTTGACATAAATTTATCCAACTTTCTTTTGATAATAGATTACTATACAATTTTACCACAATTAGAAAACGGTTACACGTTTTATGCTCAAACTTTATTACTTTTTGAACAAAATAAGATATTTTGATTTAAAATCGTCATTTTATTAGCTCAATACATATTAACTAGTGTGCCATGTGAAATATTCTTATCACTGACTGACCCTAGAGTCTCTATCATTAAGCTATTATCAAATCCTAATGACTACTACTTGGCTCTTTGCCCACTCAAAAATAGAGTGAGTGACACTCCAACTCATTGAGAAGATGTCAACACTATTTTTGATTAAACTAACTCATTAAAATCCCAAATATCTGTCCAACCTTCATAAAATTCAGGTTCGTGACATACCATTAGGACACTACCTTTAAAGGCCTGAAGGGCACGCTTCAATTCGTCCTTTGCATCAACATCCAAGTGATTAGTTGGCTCGTCCAGAACAAGGACATTATTTTCACGATTCATAAGGAGACAGAAACGAACTTTTGCCTGCTCTCCTCCTGACAAGACCTGAATTTGACTTTCAATATGTTTAGAAGTTAAACCACATTTAGCTAGGGCTGCACGAACCTCAGCTTGATTTAGAGCTGGGAAAGCATCCCAAACCGCTTCAAGTGGGGTCTGACGTGAACCTTCTGCTTCTTGCTCAAAATAACCTAGGTCAATAAAATCACCTGTTTCAACTTCTCCTTCAAGAGGTTGAATAATCCCAAGTAAACTTTTCAGCAAAGTGGTCTTACCAATACCATTGGCACCGACGATAGCTACCTTTTGATTACGTTCGAAAGTGAGATTCAAAGGCGACTTAGTCAAAGGACTGTCGTATCCAATTACGAGATCCTTAGTTTGGAATATAAAACGTCCAGGCGTACGGCTTTCCTTGAAATGGAATTCAGGTTTTGGTTTTTCTGCTTGCAACTCGATGATTTCCATCTTATCCAATTTTTTCTGGCGAGACATGGCCATATTTCGAGTAGCAACACGAGCTTTATTACGGTTAACAAAATCTTGAAGATCGGCAATTTCCTTTTGCTGACGTTCATAGGCAGCTTCTAATTGTGCTTTTTTCATAGCATAGACAGATTGGAAATTATCATAATCGCCTGCATAGCGAACCAAATCTTGATTTTCAACATGGTAGACAATGTTAATAACATCGTTTAAGAATGGAATATCATGCGAAATGAGAACAAAAGCATTCTCATACTCTTGGAGATAGCGCTTAAGCCAGGCGATGTGTTCAGCATCCAAATAGTTGGTTGGCTCATCGAGGAGCAAGATATCGGGTTTTTCAAGCAATAACTTAGCTAAGAGAATTTTGGTACGTTGACCGCCTGAAAGATCCGTCACATCGGTATCCATACCAAAATCCATGACACCCAAGGCACGAGCAACCTCATCTATCTTGGCATCAAGAGTATAGAAATCACGAGTTTCCAACCGATCCTGAAGCTCACCTACTTCTTCCATCAAAGCATCAACATCGGCACCTTCTTCTGCCATAGACATATAAATCTTGTTGATACGTTCCTCAGTTTTAAAAAGCTCATCGAAAGCCGTACGAAGGACATCGCGTACGGTCATACCCTTTTCAAGGACAGCGTGCTGATCTAAATAACCCGCCGTCACATACTTAGACCACTCTACCTTACCTTCATCTGGCTGCAATTTCCCAGTAACGATAGACATAAAGGTTGACTTTCCTTCACCATTAGCACCGACAAGACCGATATGCTCACCTTTGAGCAAACGGAATGAGACATTTTCAAAAATGGCACGGTCCCCAAATCCGTGACTAAGATTTTTGACTTCTAAAATAGACATAACATATCTGGGCTAAAACAGTCTTTAGCCCTTTCCTTTCTTGACATTAACTTAATTATTTTACCATTTTTTAGTGTAAATTTGGACCTTTGCTTATGTAAAATCGAAAAGAAAAAGCAGGACCCGCCTGCTCAATCTTTAGTCTTTTTTAAAAATGCGTTTGAAGACAGGATATAAAAGAGGAACCGCAATGATTGTAACAACTGATGTTCCAAAAGTTCCACCAATCTTGATCACTGAAGCTAGCATGGCAGCTTTTAAGGGGAGGGACGCAACGATGGTATTAATAATCGTATACTTAAGGAAATTCAAAATAATTTTGGTCAATGCAGCGATCACTCCAGCGATAATGACGTTAACTATTTTATCATTTGATTTTAGGAGCTTTTCAAAAACAAGATAGAGCACCAAACAGACAATCAAAGATTCTAAAATAGTAATCCAAACCTCAGCAGCATAGCCATTAAAAATATCAAATAGCCCTAATGCTACCGTTGCAACTAACGCACCTTTTCTAGCACCAAAAATTAAGATAGCAATTACAACCAAAGCATTTCCCAAATGGACAAATTGTGGTCCAAAAGGAATACGAATAAACTGTACAGTAACAATAATCAAGGCTGCATACAAACTCAATTCAACTAATTCACGAGTATTATCATTTTTCATTTTTCTCCTCCAATAGCTCATTAATGCCATTAAATAAATAACCGATATAGGGCTCATAACAGAGACCATATTTTAAAGGGCGACCACTTGAAAGTGTAAACAATAGGACTTTATTCAGGAAATCCAAAGCCAAATCACAAACCTTAAGAAAATCAAGGTTATGAAAATATCCGGCTGATAAAATGGCCATCAGTAAGTCCCCGCTCCCATAAAAATGTGATTGATACCGTTTCCTCATTCGATAAATTACTTGATTGGTCTCCTTATCGAAATAAGCCAATCCGATCTTTTCAGTCTCAAATGAAATACCTGTTAAAATAACTTTTCGAGGTCCAAGCCTGCTCAAATTTCTCAGAAGATTCTCAATAGTAGTCATATCATAGGAACCTTCCTCAAGATAAGGAGAACCCGTCAATAAGGCAGCTTCTGTCAGATTGGGAATTATGACATCAGCCTGTTGACAGAAATCTTTCATAGCTTCTACATAGTCTCTATCAAAACCTTGATAGAGACGGCCATTATCACCCATAATAGGATCCAACAAAAAGAGGAATCTTTTTTTCGTAAGACAATTGACTGACAAGGCCTAGTTCTTCTTCTGACTTGAAATAACCACCGACTAAGCCATACACTCTAAAATCCAATCGCTTCCACTGCCCACAAAAACCTTGCATATCAACTGTAAGGTATCGTACATAGATATTGTCAAACTCACCAGTATGAGAAGACAAAAGAACCGTTGGTAAGGGAAGAACTTCAGTCTGACAAGATGACATGATAGGAAGACTACTGGTCAAAGCAACCTTCCCAAAACCAACGAGATCATTGACAACAATCACTGTGGTCATCTATTTTCCTTCCCAAACTTTTTTAAACTGTTTAATAAATCCTGTATGGAAGTAAATATAGTAGGCAAAAGCTGAACCAAGAATTGCGGCAACTAGATCAAAAGGAATTTTCATCATAGCATAGGCTGGTGTGCCATAGATAAAGGCTCTTCCAAAACCATAACCAAGTAGGTTGATAATTACCCCAAGCAAGAGACCTAAAACAGCCCTAGGTTTACTCAATTTTCCTAATCGCCCACCTACAACAAGTGAGATAGCAAGAACTTGAAGGCTGTGTGTTGCTAGTGTTACCCACATAGGAAGAGGATAAAAAAGAAAATCTCCAATAAATGAGCCCACACCAGCAATTATGACTGCATCCATAGGTGGAAATATCAAACCAACCAAGAAAATGATAATACCGTTAAAATAGAAGTGACCTCCTGGAACAGGAATTGACAAGAGACTTGAACTCAAAATGACAACAAGTGCCATGAAAAATGCAGAGAGGGTTAAACGTTTTGCTGACATATCTAAAACTCCTTAGAAATAAATATAGTACAAGTTTATGAAAATTCTGACGATTAAACAAGTAGAGATTTCTCTATCTGACCGGGTACAGATGTGAGGCTATAAAAAATCACCACACATCCATGTGGCGATAAAGCTTATTGAGATTTATTATCAAAGTATTTGACGGGTGCATTTTCAAGATTTTTCAATGAAATATGAGCAGTCGCATCTGCTTCTGTACCATAGTCTGAGAATTCAATTATCAAGTCATGATCAAAATCAGACACGGCATAGTCAACAACAATTTCCTTAACTTCCTTAGGGCCAATCTTTGTCTTATTAGCAATCTTGTCTCTGTCATCGTCTTTAGAGAAGACCATTGTCGCAACCTTCAATTCTTCCTTCTCCTGTTTAACATCGAGAACCACTTTCATCAAAAGAGCGTAGGCATTCATGGTTTCTTTACTTGTGTTGCTAAGTTTATAGTGAACACGAATAGCTTTTTGACCTTCAGGGGATTCGATTTTAGTGGCAGAAAGAACTTGTACGCTAGCATCTTGTCCCACAAATTGCATTTTGTTTTTATCGTATGTCCAAGTAGGCTCTTTATCCGGTGTACAGGCTGACAAACCAATAATGGTTAAGCAAGCAAGAGCGATAAGTCCTAAGACTTTCTTAAATGTCATTATTACAATCTCCTTAAACTTGTTTAAAATAGGAATTTAGTATTTCCTAATAACCTTTTTATTATGTCAAAATCTAATAATACTGTCAAATGCCTCCAGACATCTTGCTCTCAGAGAATAAATAAGGTAGAATAAAAAAATCTGTAAGGGGGTAGTTATGAGCATCTATCAAGAAATTGTTAAGACTATCGCAAAAGATATCCAAAATGGTAATTTGGAGAAAGGAAGTAAATTACCATCTATTCGTCAGATTAGTCAGACTTATGGTTGCAGTAAAGATACTGCTCAAAGAGCGCTCTTGGAACTTAAGTATCAAAACTATATTTATGCCGTCCCCAAAAGTGGCTATTATGTTCTAGAGGGCCCCTCTAAATCCAATGATACGGTTCTACTCAACCTTAATGACTATAATCAATTAGCTTACGAGGATTTTCGTCTTTGCTTAGATGAAAGTTTGGCAGAACACCAAGACTACCTCTTCAACTATTATCATGAGCAAGCTGGACTAAAAGAACTGGTTGAAGCATTAAAAAATCGCCTTGCATCTGACGACATTTATGTCAATTCAAATCAAATTGTCATTACTTCAGGAAGCCAACAGGCTCTCTATATCCTATCACAGATGGATTTCGGTAATGGTGCTCACAAAATTCTTTTGGAACAACCTACCTACCACCGTATGAACCATTTAGTCAAGCGTCAAAATCTATCCTACGAAACTATCAATCGCAATCTTGATGGTATTGACTTTAATCTATTAGAGGAACACTTTAAAACTGGTCAGATTAAGTTTTTCTATACCATTAGTCGTTACTCAAATCCTCTTGGATTGAGCTACACTGCTAGTGAAAAAGAAAAGGTGGCTCAACTTGCCAAACAGTATAATGTCTATATCGTCGAGGACGATTATATGGGTGACTTTAGCGATAGTAAAAATCTACCAATTCACTACTATGATACCCAAAATCAGACCATCTATATCAAATCTTTTTCCATGGCACTTTTTCCAGGTTTACGACTAGGTAGCCTCGTCTTACCACCAAACCTTAAGACTACCTTTTTGTCCCACAAAGGACTTATTGACTATGATACCAACCTCATCATGCAAAAAGCACTTTCAATTTATCTTGATAATGGTATGTTCAAAAAAAATATTAAAAAACTTAAAGACCTTTTTCAACAAAACATGGCTAAAAGTCAGGAAACTATCGAGAAAGCTAAGGTTTCCATTCCCTATCAGATTTCTCCTAGACACATTACCTGGAAGCTTCCAAAAGGGGTCTCATTAGAGAATTTCAAAGCTCAGAAACAAATTCGCTTTTTAGAAACATCCTTTATAAGACCAACTTCTGAGACTTATATGCAAATAGGACATGGAAAAGAACTGAAGACTTTTTTAAAACTTTTGAAAATGATAGACTAAAAACTCAAACATACAAAAAAGCCATCAAAGCAATGGCTTTTTATTATTTAGTCTGTTCAAAGCGTAGGTGTACGATTACTTTGTCACCATAACCGTTACGCTCCAAATCTCGTTGTAAACGGTATGAAATATAATGCTCGGCGATATTGATGAAACCAGCTTCCATAAGACGATTTTCAACCAATGATTGAATCATGTTAATGGTTGGACGTTCCACTTGAGCATCTTGTAGATCAAGTGCTACTTTTTTAGTGACTTGAGCAAGGTTTTGTCGCCAAGAATCATCAAGAACATACACAGTCTGTGCTGCTTTTAAGATGGCTTGGTAGATTTTATCAGGATCAAATTCAGCAACTTGACCATTACGTTTAATAATTTGCATGGCTAGCCTCTTTTCAGGTTTTTTCTTTTATTATGCAGAGAATTTACATATTTGTCAAGTGTCAATCACTGAAAGAGCTATTCGGACTGCTTATTCCAAGAATTTAGAAATGTAAAGTGGTTTGCCATGTTTATCAAAGGATAGAGTTGAGGAATAGGACATTGACTGATTATGTCGAATATGATTAGCAATTCTCTTGTCACCGTTTATCAGATGCATGTCATAAATCTGTCCGTCAGAATCAATAAAGACAGCATCAATTCTAGTACTACTCGATTTTGACCCAAGATAACGAATATCTATTTTGTCCACTTAACTATAAATAGTTTTAAGTCCTCTATAATCTTTGTAAACAGTGACGGTAGCCAAAACATTCCCACCCAAAACATAGGTCATTCCGAAAACAAAGAGATAAACTATTGGTAGGACTAGTAAAGATAATTTACTTTTTCGAAATGTTTCTTTATGCCAATTACATATATACTGAGGTACATGGTTAAAAACCTCTTAATATATTGATGAACGAGTAACCTATAGACTAGTATTAAAAATACCAGTTGACCCAAAGGATAAGCAAAACTGGGTAAGGCATCAATAAGTGTATTGACTTTATCAGATTCAAAGGTGTAATGTCCCCAAATCCCATCAAAAAACTCTAAAAACAAGTTATCTCCTTTTAGCCTTATATCTACTATCTTAAAAATCCATCTTATCAGATGGATTTTTAACTATTAACGTACTTCTGCTTCGACCTTTTCAGTGAGAGCTTTGGTAATTTTTTCCATGTATTTGGCAACTTCTTCGTCTGTGAGGTTGTCATTTGGATTTTGGAAGGTGAGGCTATAGGCCATTGATTTCATACCAGCACCAAGTTTTTCACCTGCATAAACGTCAAAGAGTTTAACAGCAATCAAGTGTTTCACTCCTGCTGAATAGATGGCATCAAGAACTTCTTGATGAGTGATGTCTGCCTTAAGAAGAAGGGCGATATCACGTGATACTGCAGGGAATTTTGTGATTTCAACAAATGGTTGAGCTGGTTTCAAGGCGTCTTCGACAGCACTAAGATTAATTTCAGCCACATAAGTTTCTGGAATACCGTAGTTTTTAGCTGTTTGTGGGTGAACTTGACCAAGGAATCCAATAGTTTGACCATCAAGCACAATAGCAGCAGTACGACCTGGGTGCATGCTTGCTAGGTCTTTTGTCGCTACATAGTCAACCGAAACTTCAAGTTTTTTGAAGAGAGCCTCAATGATACCTTTAGCATAGAAGAAATCAACTGGCGTTGCTTTGGTTTGGAAATCTTTTTCCGCTACAAGACCAGAAATTGCGAAGGCAAAGGTATTGATTTCGTTTGGTAACTCTTCTTTCGGATTACCATTTTGCTCAAAGACCTTACCGATTTCGTAGATAGCTACGTTGCTATTCTTACGGTTGACATTGTAAGCAACGGTATCAAGCATACCAGAAACCAAGTTTTGACGGAGGGCAGAGCGATCAACAGTCATAGGCCACATTAACTCAGTCAAGTTACTTGGTGTCGCAGCAAATTCTACGGCTTTTTCAGGTGTTGTCAAGGTGTATGAAATAATCTCAGTCAATCCAGCACCTTCAGCAATGGTACGAACCTTACGGCGAAGTGTTTGTGTTTTAGTCAATTCACCGGATGTTCCTGCTGCCTCTGGAAGTGTCGTAGGCAATTTCTCATAGCCATAGATACGTGCAATTTCCTCTACCAAGTCTGCTTGGATACTGATATCCCAACGACGACGTGGTACAGATACAGTGAATCTATCAGCATCACCTGTCAAACCGAAACCAAGTTTTGCAAACACATCTTCAATATCCGCAAAAGTCAATTCTGTACCTAGACGGACATTCACATAGTCAAGACTTGTAGAAACTTGGACTGGTTCTGTGTCGACTGAACCTGCTTGAACACGGCCTGCAAGAACAGATCCATTTGCCAATTCTTGCAACATTGCTGCTGCAAAATCAAGAGCTTCAAGGACAGTATCGTTATTAACACCTTTTTCAAAGCGTGATGACGATTCTGAACGAAGGTTAAGACGGCTACTTGTCTTACGAACAGATTTTCCATCAAAAACAGCAGCTTCGAGGACAACATTTTTAGAGTTGTTATCAATTTCAGTTGATGCACCACCCATGATACCACCAAGAGAAACAGGTTTGTCAGCAACTGTAATAACAATATCTTCAGCAGTCAATTCACGCTCTTCACCATCAAGAGTAACCAGTTTTTCACCCTCGCGTGCATCACGGGCAACAATGTGTGATTCTTCAAGCTTATCCAAATCGAAGGCATGCATTGGTTGTCCAAAGTATAGAAGAACATAGTTTGTCACATCTACTACATTGTTAATTGGACGAATACCAGCATTCATGAGAAGGTTTTGTAGCCATTGTGGACTTGGTTGAACCGTGACATTCTCAACCACTCGACTAGCATAAGTAGTCACTTTATCACTTTCGATAGCTACTGAAATTTTATCAGAAGCTGGTTTGCTGTCTTCAGTAACTGTTTTTTCTGGGAAATGAACGGATTTACCATAGATTGCAGCAACTTCATGAGCCACACCACGCATAGAAAGGGCATCAGCACGGTTAGGTGTGATTGACAATTCGATAATTTCGTCATCAAGGTCTAGATATGGGAAAATGCTATCTCCAGGAACAGCATCTTCTGGCAAAATTTGGATACCATCTGCAAATTCTTTAGGAATAATGCTATCTGGAAGACCAAGTTCAGCCAAAGAACAGATCATACCAAGAGATTCCATACCACGAATCTTACCTTTTTTGATCTTGTAATTATCTGCAATTCGGGCACCAGGAATGGCAACAATTACCTTGATTCCAGCAGTGACATTTGGAGCGCCACATACAATTTGACGTGGACCTTCAGCATCACCTGTATCTACTTGACACAAGTGCAAGTGTGTTTCAGGCACATCTTCACATGACAAGACATGACCAACAACCAATTTTGACAAGCCTTCAGCAGGTGTCTTAACACCTTCCACTTCAATACCTGTCGTCGACATTTTTTCAGCAAGTTCGGCCGTGGTAACATCCACATCAACCAACTCTTTTAACCATTTATAACTAACTAGCATAATAATGATATTAAGACCGTGTCCTTGCAGAGCAAGGACCAAAGTGACAAGATTTTAGGAAGTCGCCTGAAATCCTGATTTCAGTAGCGACTTATCTAAATCTCGAACTTTGAGGTCGTATTCAAATCCTTTCTGTAAAACTATCAGTTCAACTGATAAATGTAAGAAGAACTTCAACCACTCTTAAGACGGGTTCAAATCCTTTCTGTAATTTAGGAATATCTGTATTTGATCTATGAGGAAGACAAATTTATGCGTTTTATTGTCTTTTTAAAACCTCTCTATCAACTTCAATTAGGTTTATAGTTTCAATTTTAACAACCAATCGCGATCCACTTTACCATCACCGACAAGAAAATCGTGTTCTGCGAATTTTTCAAAGCCATATTTATCGTAAAAAATCTGTGCCTTGAAATTCCTTTCCCAAACACCTAACCAAGCCCAATCACAACCCAGGTCACGAGCTTCTTGCAAAGCAAACTCAAATAATCGCTTACCCAAGCCCATGCCTTGAAAGGCCTGACTGATATAAATACGCTGAATTTGAAAGGCATTGTCTAGGTGCTGCTCTGTTTGGGCAGATCCGACATTAGTTTTTAGAAAACCTGCCTTTACATCATCAACTATAATGAAAAAGTAACGCGATTCTTCATGAGTAATTTCATCGAGCAGAACTTCCTCAGACAGTGCAGTATCAAAGTAAGCTTGCAACTGGGATTCTGTATTATCATGAGCAAATGTCTCCCTAAAAGTATCTTCCGAAATAACTTTTAATTCTTCAACTTCTTCGGGAAGAACCTTTCGAATAACAACCGTCATGACAACCTCCTAAACCTTATTTAAACTGTTCTGAGAATCGAACGTCTCCTTGATAGAAACCACGGATGTCGTTGATACCATAGCGAAGCATGGCAATACGTTCTTGACCAAGACCAAAGGCGAAACCTGAATATTCTTCAGAATCAACACCTGACATCTCAAGCACTTGTGGGTGAACCATACCAGCACCAAGGATCTCAATCCAACCTGTATTCTTGCATACGTTACATCCTTTACCACCACACTTGAAGCATGACACGTCAACCTCAACGGAAGGTTCAGTGAATGGGAAGTAAGAAGGACGCAAACGGATTCGACGTTCTGCACCAAACATTTTTTGAATAATCATCTCAAGCGTTCCCTTCAGATCACCCATTGAGATGTTTTTACCAACGACCAAACCTTCGATTTGGTGAAACTGGTGGCTGTGAGTCGCATCATCGGTATCACGACGGAAAACACGTCCTGGTGAGATCATCTTAAGAGGACCTTTAGAAAAATCATGTTTATCAAGTGTACGAGCTTGGACAGGACTTGTATGAGTGCGAAGCAAGATTTCTTCGGTAATGTAGAAAGTATCTTGCATGTCACGTGCTGGGTGATCCTTAGGCAAATTCATACGTTCAAAGTTATAGTAGTCTGTTTCAACTTCAAAACCATCAACAATTTGGAAGCCCATCCCCAAGAAAATATCTTCGATTTCTTCAGCTATTTGGCTAAGAATATGACGATTACCAAGGTTTACTTGGCGACCTGGAAGGGTTACGTCAAGACTTTCAGAGTCAAGTTGGGCTTGAATTTTAGCTGCTTCAACAACTTTAGCTGCTTCGTCAAAAGCTTCAGTCAAAACGTCACGAACTTCGTTGACCATTTTACCAACTGTAGGGCGTTCTTCACTAGGAAGGTCTTTAAGTCCCTTCAAAAGTTCCGTCAAAGAACCTTTTTTACCTAAAACTGCAACACGCAATTCTTGTAATTCCTTAGAGTGTTCACCACGCATTTCAGCCAATTTAGCCTGCGTTGAGGTTTTCAACTCTTGTAATTGTGTTTGTAAATCCATGATATTCCTTTCTGATATGACAATTTCGAATCGCAAACAAAAAAAACACACGCCAAAACTCCAACCCGGAGCGTTGACACGCGGTACCATCCGTTTTTTATCTGGTTTCCCAGACCTTGATTCGTCAGCCGTTTTCATGAGTGAATTCGCCAAACTTCCCTCGAGGAGGCTTCCAGTCCATGACCCCCAATCCCTGTCAATTTCCATAAGGTTACTAGTCTCTACGACTTCTATTTAATTACCACCATTCTATCAAAAATTAGTTGTGCTTTCAAGTGCCTACAGTTACGTCAATTCAATAAGTTTTTTTGGAAACTATTCTTTTTGGAGAAATCATTCAGGTAATGCTCAATGACCATATCAGACAAGACTAGTCTCAATCTGAAAAAGATGAGCGGTAAAATAAACAAAGAAAAAACTTCTTAGAATTGTAATATTTCAATCGAAAAAGACCAGCTGACCGCTTTCTCATAGTGGCAAAAATCCTGATCATAGCCACTGTTAGAGCATTTTACGCAATCGATTGCGTTTTTTTTTGAAAGTCATTTCAAATTTTTTTGAAACTATAAAAAAGATAGCGATAAAACTATCAACTATCTTTCATGAAAATATACTCTATTTTTAGTCAAAATCGAGGTCTTTTAGTTTAACTGAAACAATTTTTGAGACACCAGATTCCTGCATTGTCACCCCATAAATAGAGTCTGCTGCTGACATGGTTCCCTTACGGTGGGTAACTACGATAAATTGACTAGACTTGTCAAAACGATTGAGGTAGTCACCGAAGCGTTTAACATTGGCTTCATCCAAAGCCGCTTCTACTTCGTCTAGGATAACAAAAGGTATAGTCTTAACACGAATGATGGCAAAGAGAAGAGCCAAAGCTGACAAGGCCTTCTCACCACCTGACATAAGGTTAAGTGATTGAATTTTCTTACCTGGTGGCTGAACAGAAATTTCTACACCGGCCTCTAGGAGATTATCTGAGGTCAAAATCAAATCTGCTGATCCACCACCAAACATCTGGGTAAAGGTCTGTTTAAAGCTTTCACGGATAGTCTCGAAGGTTGCTTTAAAGCGAGATTTCACCTCACCATCCAAATCATTGATGGTATTCAGAAGGAGACCCTTAGCTTCAAGTAAATCATCCTTTTGACCATTCAAGAAATCGAGACGTTGCTTAACTTCTTCAAATTGAGCAATAGCCTCTACATTGACAGGGCCCAAAGCCTTAATCGAACGCTCAAGACTTTGAAGATTCTGGCGAGTTTGCTCAACATTCTCAAGAGGGGTAACCTGACCTTTGGCTGCTTCAAGCGTCATCTGGTAATCTTCAGCCAACTGAGTCGCAAACTTACGAAGCGACTGACTAATTTGACTTTCACGCTCTTCCAATCGAGTCTGTTGACGAATCAAATCTTCATTGCGGTTCCCCGCTTTAGCCAAACGCTCCTCCAAGTCCTCCAACTGACCTTCGTAGTCTTGCACTTGAATCTTGGCACGAACAAGTTCTTGTTCCAAATCGTCTTTACGTTGAACAGCTTCTTTATGCTGTGCTTGTAACTGCGGCAGACGATCAGTTTGATCCTCATCGACTTGGTTATTGAGGAGAGCCTTGAGACTGTCAGATTCCTTCGTTAATTCAGACAAGTCTGCTTGAAGACGATTACTTTCTGTCTTAGCAAAACGCAATTCCGCTTGCAAGTCGCGCTCCTTCAACTGGAGTTCAGATTGCCTGTCTAAGAGAGCTTGTTTTTGTTGGCCAAGGGCATCCTTATCTTCCTTAATTGCTTCGATACGGTCATTGATGGCCTCACGCTTAGATGCAATTTGCGCTAACTCTGCCTTAAGTTGCTCAGACTTAGTTTGAAGATTTGCCCCTTCAGATCCCTGAGAACCCTGCTTGAAACTATCTACCAAGACTTGATTTTTCTCTACATCTGATAAGGCTTGCTGATACTCCAAGCCTAGCCTTTGCTCCTGCAGACGAGCATTTTCACCATCAACTTTGAGATCTTCTAGCGCTTTCTGTAAAGCCTTACGCTTTGTCTTAAGGGCTTCAACCTTAGCCTCACTATCACTTAATTGAGCCTTAATTTGGCTAATTTCAGTAGTTAATGCATCTAGTTCGGGCTTAATAAAGAGACTATTATTTTGCTTATTGGCACCACCGGCAAAGGCTCCACCAGGGCGGATTTCAGAGCCATCAAGAGTAACCATACGTACTTGAAAACGAACAGCTCGAGCAGCCTTATTGGCATTGTCGATGGTATTAAAGATTGCCGTTACACCTAAGATGTTTTGAAAAATATTAGCCAAACGTTCCTCGTAAGTGACCAAATCGGAAGCCATACCAATGAAACCAGGTGCATTGGCAAGAATTTGAGCAAATTGCCCATTCAGTTGACGTGGTTTGATGGTTGTCAATGGTAAGAAAGTCGCACGACCCTGACGATTACGTTTCAAGTAATCAATCGAACGCTTAGCTGCTGCTTCATCCTCAACAATGATGTTTTGCCCACTAGTTCCCATTGCAATTTCAAGAGCCGTCTGATAGCGCGTATCAAAGGTCAAGTGTTCACTAACAGCGCCAATAATTCCCTGAATGGATTGGGCATTTTGAAGAACGGACTTAACCCCTGCATAGAAATTACTATGATTTTTTTGAATAGACTCTAGACTTTGACGGCGAGCTTCTTTACTCTTAAGGTGATCCATGAGGTCAAACATCTTCGTTTGAGCTTCTTGATAGTCCTTATCGATGACTTGATAAGACTGATCCTTCTCTTTGTAGCTATCCAAGAGATTTTGAAGACTCGCTTGAGCTGCTTGATAAGCCTTTTGAGCTTCGCTAGCTACTTCCTGAGCAGAGAGCAAATCAGCTTGAGCCTGTTTATATTCTTCAGCCTGTGCCTCAAGTGCTTGTGTCTGACTTTCCATGTCGTGAGTGACCTGAGTTAGACTGTTGGAAACCTTAGCTTCCTCCTGCATAAGACTGACATAGTCTTCTCGCAAATGTTCAATAAGCGTATCTGGGTCATCAGAAAATTGCTCCAGATCTTTTTGAATGGCAGTCAGCTCCTGAGCAATAGTATTCAATTCAGCATTCAATTTAACTTGACGTTGGTTAACCTTATCAAGCGAAGCCTGTGCTTCTGCTTTCAAACTCTCTAGCTCGCTGAGACGAGCTGCTGTCTCTTCTTTTCTCTCGGAACGCTGCTGACTCTCCATGGTATAGAGATCAATTTGACGCTCAAAGTCACTAATAAGTCGTGTGACATCTACTAAGGTTTGTTGGTCAGAAGAAATTTGTTCTGAAATTTGGTGACGTTTTTGCTTGAGTTCTTGGTTCTCCGTCTCTAAACGATGACGTTCCTCATAATAGCTGGTTAATTTGTCCTTGACCTCTGCCAAATCTTCTTGTGTTTGGGTTAAGTCAGATTTTCCAACTTCAATGTCATGCACTAAAAGGTTAAGCAGGGTCTGTCTACGCTCTCCATCGAGTTCTAAGTAGCATTTTGCTGTCGCTGCTTGCTTTTCAAGTGGTTTAACCTGACCATCTAGCTCATAGATGATATCTTCCAATCGATCAAGATTATCCTGAGTTTGATTAAGCTTGCTTTCGGTTTCTTTCTTACGTATCTTATATTTAAGAATACCTGCAGCTTCCTCGAAAATAGCACGGCGATCCTCAGGTTTGGCATTAAAAATAGCCTCAACACGACCTTGAGAAATAATAGAAAAAGAATCACGCCCAAGACCAGTATCCATGAAGAGGTCACGAATATCACGCAGACGAACCTTCCTACCATTGATCAAGTAGTCATTGTCACCATTTCGATAAATATGACGTTCCACACGAATGGTTTCACCAACACCTGCGATAAAGCCGTCACTGTTATCAAGAGTGACCGCTACTTCCGCGTAGTTAAGAGCTTTACGGACCTCTGTACCTGCGAAAATAACATCTGGCATCTTACCCCCACGCAAACTCTTTGCAGAGGATTCGCCCAGTGCCCAACGCAGGCTCTCTGTAATATTTGATTTTCCCGATCCATTTGGACCTACAACCGCTGTTACTCCTTTGTCAAATACGACCTTCGTCTTATCCGCAAAGGACTTAAAGCCCTGCATTTCAATTGATTTCAAGTACATGCTTAATTACCTAGTTGTTCAAGGGCAGACTTCGCTGCTGCCTGTTCAGCTAATTTCTTTGATTTTCCGAAACCAGTGCTGAGTTCCTTACCATCAACAGCTACCTGCATAGTAAATTCCTTAGCATGAGCAGGTCCAGACTCATCGATAACAGTATAAGTAATATCAACCTTACCATTGACCTGGAGACGCTCTTGAAGCGCCGTCTTATAGTCTATTACTCGGTCAAAGTTCCCCTTTTCAACCTGAGGAATCATGACCTGATTCAAAAATTTCTCAACAGCAGGCAAACCTTGATCCAGATAGAGAGCTCCAAGGAAGGCTTCCCAGAGATCACCGAGAATGGTGGCACGCTCACGACCACCAGATTTTTCTTCACCTTTACCAAGACGAATATACTGCTCGAATCCGCAAGCCTTTGTAAATCCGGCTAAGCTCTCTTCACGAACGATAGTACTACGCATCTTAGACATTTCCCCCTCCGGTTTGTTAGGATAACGATTGTAAAGGTAAACAGAAATGACTAATTGCAGAGCCGCGTCTCCTAAAAATTCCAAACGTTCATTATGTGAAATGTTTAGGAGGCGGTGCTCATTGGCATATGAGGTATGTGTAAATGCGGTTTCTAAAAGGTCCTTTTGGCTAAAAACAATACCAAAGTCCTGTTCAAGTTTTTGTTCAAGTTGATTCATAAAACATCCTTTCTTTTTAAACACACTAACTATAATTATATCAAAAAAAGCAGATTTTCATGATGGAAAAACTGCTTTTAGTAGCTATATCTGCGGATTTAGTGAGAGGTAACCAATTGCACTAAAAAAAGCTAAGCAATGCTCAACTTCATTTTCTTAATAATCTGGACGAACAACACCTGTAACGGTTTCACGTGTTGCTTCGACATCTTCTTCAAGGACAACCTTGATGATACGTTTAGCTTCTTCTGAAGTACATGCAACCAATGGCAAACGAAGTGGTCCAACTTCCAAACCAAGATGGTTGAGAACAGCCTTGACAGGTGCAGGACTTGGTACTGAGAAGAGAGCGTTAACTTTAGGAATGAATCTACGTTGGATAGCTGCTGCCGTCTTGAGGTCACTATTTTCAATAGCTTTAAGCATGGCATGCATCTCATCACCATTTGTATGGGAGGCTACTGAGATAACACCATTAGCTCCAAGGTTCATTGCGTGGAAGGCATCTCCATCTTCACCAGTATAAACTAAGAAATCTTCAGGTTTGTGCTCAATAAGGTAGGCCATGTTGGCAAGACTGGTACATTCTTTAACACCAATGATATTTGGATGTTCAGCCAAACGAAGCATGGTATCTGGAGTCATTTCAACAACTACACGACCAGGAATGTTGTAGATGATAATTGGCAAATCAGAAGCATCTGCAATAGCTTTGAAATGTTGGTACATACCTTCTTGTGATGGCTTGTTGTAGTAAGGCACGATAGCAAGACCTGCTGCGAAACCACCAAATTTAGCAACTTCTTTAGCAAACTCGATAGAGTCACGCGTATCGTTGGTACCGACACCAGCAATCAGTGGCACACGACCATTGACAATCTTTTGAACAGCCGCAAAGAGTTCCAACTCCTCATCATGAGTAAGCGTTGGGCTTTCAGCAGTTGTTCCTGCCAAAAGAAGAGCTTCCGTATGGTGAGCCAATAGATGCTCAATCAAGTCTGGAAGAGCATCATAGTTGATAGATCCATCCTCATGGAAAGGTGTAATTAGGGCTGTGATCAGTTTGACATCTCTTAATTGATCAATTGACATATTATTCTCCTTCAACCGTTTTCTAATCCTTTCCATTTTACCATAATTTTGACCAGACAGACAGATAAGTTGACAATTTTCTGAAAACGTGATGTCACATTGTTTCCAATTTTTGGTGATTTACACAAAAAAATAGAGAGATATGTCTACCTGTTTCATTGCAATCAGCTTTAAGTTAGTATTAACATACAACACTAAAACCTTACTAGTCCCTAAGCCATGGCGCAGTGGTTAATTGGAAACATTCATGTTTACAACATTCGTACTTCCTAATCAACTGTTCGGGGGCGAAACTACGAAATCAAACTCTTCGAGTTACTGATTTCTGTTTCGCTCCCTATTTCAATTCAAATTTTAATTCTGATGTTGGGCGTACAAGTCCACGTTCGTGTAGAGTTTCTGCAATTTGGACTGAGTTCCAAGCAGCACCTTTGAGGAGGTTATCTGAAACAACCCACATGTGTATACCTTTTTCAGCATCCAAGTCTTTACGGATACGTCCGACAAAGGTATCACGTGATCCAACAGCATTAACGGCTTGTGGGTAGACTTGGTTTGCAACGTCATCTTCAAGGACCGCACCTGGGAATGCTGCAATAGCGGCTTTCACTTCATCAATTGGTGCCACTTCTTTTGTTTCAATGTAGACAGACTCTGAGTGAGCTGACAAGACTGGAATACGTACACATGTTGCTGATACGGCAATGCTATCGTCTTCCATGATTTTCTTAGTTTCGTTTGTCATCTTCATTTCTTCGTAAGTATAGTCATTTTCAGTGAAGACATCTATTTGAGCCAAGGCGTTAAAGGCGATTGGGTAATGCTTCTTATCGCCACCACATGGCAAGATTTCAGCTTTAACATCACGTGGGTTAACGCCGTCATTCAAAACTTCTTTCAACTCACGTTGTGTTTCAAGGATTGCTCCCATACCAGCACCTGATACAGCTTGATAAGTTGACACGATGATACGGTCCAAGCCCCATTTTTGACGAACTGGCTCAAGTGCCACCATCATTTGGATAGTTGAACAGTTAGGACAAGCGATAATACCGTTGTGAGCATCAAGCGCATGTGCATTGACCTCAGGTACAACCAATGGCACATCTGGATTTTGACGGAAGTAAGATGTGTTATCAACGACTACTGCACCGGCTTTAACAGCGTATGGTGCATATTTAGCAGAGGTAGATCCACCAGCTGAGAAAAGTGCAATGTCTACACCTTCAAATGCGTCTTCCGTCGTTTCTTCGATGGTCACGTCTTGACCTTTAAACTGCAAGACTTTTCCTGCAGAACGAGCAGACGCAAGGTAGCGAATTTTATCGATTGGAAGTGGTGATTCTTCCAACATTTTGATCATTTGAGCACCAACGGCACCTGTAGCACCGACAACAGCAACTGTGTATCCCATAGTAAAACCTCTTTTGGAATTTTCTATCAATTTAGTTTAATAAATCTATTATACTATGTTTAAGCCCAGTTGAAAAGGGTTAAAAGAGCAAGAATAACAGAAAAATCCCCTACCAAACGGCAAGGGATAAGAGGCATCTTTCGATGAGAGTAGCAGGTTCACACAACTACTCAAGGTCCGCTCCTGCGTTACAATTTAATGTTGACCTCCTCAGCGCAAAAGGCTCTAAAGAGCCAATCGACTCATCGCATACTCCTATTCTAACATAATAGGTAACAGAGTCAAGCGGTTGAGTTCTACAAATACTTTCTTGCTTCCCTAATACTAAGAGATGTCATTTGACTAGCATGGTGATCAATAAATCACGGACCCAATCAGGATTTACCTTTGAATAATTGCGCAATCTCCAACCGAAAGCCTTGTTAATGAAAAACTCAGTCTGTCCAAAGTTATTACAAATAACCTCAGCTAAAAGGTCTGTATCTGTCAATTCTTTACGTATAAGCTGGTGGTCAATGGCAATACGTCTCAACCAAAAATCCTCATCCAGACTCCATTGGCGCATGAAGTCCTTGGTTTCTGGATAGTGAAAAGTAATCTCCCCGATAATACGGTCTAATTGATCTATACTATCCCACCATGATTTGGTTTGAGCTAATTCCTTTAGCTTTGAAAAATCTTCATGTCTAAACTCCTTCTTCTTTTTGTCCAGATAACCCATAGCAATATATTGAAACTCACGGTAGGGGTGCTGCCAACACTCTTCCATAAAAGTCCAGTCAATTGGATCCTTAATAAAAGGCTTAAAAAACTCTCTTTCAATCTTTCTGAGAATTGTTTTTTTGAACGCCAAGAAACCTGAATTTATTTTTCATATAGGCTTCCATGTGTGTACTTTAGCTGAGTCAACTTGGTCCTCTTACAGTTTTAAAAGGATTTTTACCCATTTAGAAGGTTTCTGAGGCAATAGTCGGGCACTTGTTGTTTGGGACGTATAGGCTCCTTTACTACAAAGAAATTGGTTCACAGTTTAGAGCTTTTTCTACAGTTTCTCAAATATTAGTATCAATCTATCATTGTCAGATTGCATAATTAATTTGTCAACTTTGACTAGAGATTTCCAGACTTCTACCGTATTTTTCTGACAGGACCATCTATGGTCTTTTGCATCCAGACGATATCATGCCATTGTTCAAACTTGTAACCAACTTTTGGAAAATGAGCCACTTGGATATAACCGCGTTTTTCATGCATGGCAATACTAGCCTCGTTCGGAACAGCAATACAGGCTAAGAATCGCAAAAAGCCTCGTTTTTCAAGTTCCTCTTCGAGAGCACCATAGAGCTGGCTCCCCAAACCCCGACCACGCGCATCTTCATTCAGATAGATAGACAATTCTGTCGTCCAATCATAGGCTGTTCGAGCATAGTAGGGTGAGGCATAAGCATAACCGAGAACTTGTCCATCCTCTTCTGCTACTAGATAGGGGTATCTTTCAATCGTATTGCTGATGCGTTTTTCAAACTCTTGAACACTAGGAACCTCATATTCAAAGGTAATCGCCGTCTTCTCAACATAGGGTGCATATATGGCCTGAATAGCTTGTGCATCAGCCAAGTTGGCTGGACGAATGGTTATCATCAATTTCTCCTTCGGACTTCATTATCTTTATTTTAAACGGCTCTATAATTTCTGTAGTGGGTAAAACTACTGTAGGGATTATAGATCTTTTTGAGTGTACACAAAAAGTCCCATAAGAACTATAATGAAGAGCGACAAAACCATCATTAGGAAGAACTTATGAGACTTATTAAGAATACCACAGAATTGATCGGAATTAAAGACCCTAACATCATTATTTCTCTTGTTTTTGAAACGGATACTCATATCGAGGTTCAAGCAAAACTGGATTATCCTGTATACGAAACTACTTTTTGAAGTATCCATTGGAAATCCGACAACAGGTACAATTTATCACGATGGATATGTCTGGAGCTTATATTCCACTGGCTCGCAAACTCTTTCCTAACACCAAAATCGTTCCTGATCGATTTCACATTATCCAGCACCTTGGACGTGCCTTTTTAAAGACAAGAATTGCCATTATGAACCAGTTTAATAAGAATTTACTACCTTATTGAGATTTAAAAAATCACTGGCGACTTTTTCAAAAGGACAGTCGTAAGCTATCTCTCAACTCCTTCTATTCAAAGACCTTCAGACAAACTTTAGTACCACATGAAATCATTGAGAAGACATTGGTATTTTCAGAAGAGATCGCTAATGCCTACAAACTTTATCAGCTTTTACTTTTTCACTTTCAGGAGAAGAGAGTAGATTAGTTCTTTGAGTTAATAGAGGAGAACATAAGCAAGGTCAACCACTACTTTCAAACGGTCTTTAGGACTTTTCTTAGACACAAGAAATCCATCAAGAATGTGCTAGAAACAGACTATTCAAACGCAAAACTCGAAGCGACTAACAAGTTGATTAAAGACATCAAACGGTTGGGCTTTGGTTTTAGAAACTTCATCAACTTTAGGAAGCGTGTCTTCATCACTCTGAACATACAAAAAGAGAAAACCTATCCGGTCCTCTCTAGATGTTAGATTTTCGTCACCCACTACAGTTGACAAGGAGCCTTTTAAACTTTTAAAAAAAGAGGGCTCAACCCTCTTCTTACAAAAATTGACATTACATCAATGGCGCAACTAGTCTGGCCAATAAACCTAGGGTCTTTTGATAGAATGGAAGATTTTTAACATCAGTCGTGCTGACTCGGTGACACTGGTCTTTTGTCGCTTGGAAATCTTCCTCAATATCAAGAACCGAAGAAGTCCCATAAAGATAGGTCGCACACTCAAAATGATGATATAGACTTCGGTAATCTAAATTAATCGTTCCTACAACAGCCCTACTATTATCACTTACAAAGACCTTAGCATGAATAAATCCAGGGGTGTACTCATAGATTTTAACGCCAGAGGCCAGCAGTGTTGGGTAGTAGGTCTTAGCTAGGTAGTAAGCTGACTTTTTATCAGGAATGCCAGGCATGATGATAATAACGTCTACCCCACGCTCAGCCGCAAATTTCAATGCATGTAATAACTCACCATCTAAAATAAGATAAGGTGTCATGATATGAACAAAATCACGGGCATGGTTAAGAATATCAATATAGACATTCTTACCAACTTTATCCTTGTCTAATGGAATATCTCCATAAGGAACAACAAAGCCAAGAGTGTCAAAGCACTCATGTTCAACCATATACGGTGTCACATCTAGCAGTTCATGAGAGTAGGTCCACATCTGCAGAAATAGGACTATGAAAGTATCAACCGCTGGCCCCTCCAGCATAAGGGCAGTATCTTTCCAATAACCAAAACGCTCAATCTTGTTAATATACTCGTCAGCTAAATTAACCCCACCTGTGAAAGCAACCTTACCATCAATCAGCAAAATTTTTCTATGGTCACGGTAATTATAATAGGTCGACAAGAATGGCGTCACTGATGCAAAAACACGAGACTGAATGCCTATATTTTGCAAACGTTTCTTATAGTCGAAACTTAAGGTTGAGAATTCATTCATGCCATCATACAGTACTCGAACTTCCACCCCTTCTTGAACCTTCTGTTTCAAGATTGCTAGGATTTCACCCCACATCTCACCTTCACCAATGATGAAATATTCTAAGAAAATATACTTCTCTGCTTTAAGGAGCTGTTTCTTCATTTCTTCAAACTTGTCTTCACCACTTGGGAAATAGGTCGTCTTCGTGTGACGATAAACTGGAAAAGAACCATTCACATTTTCAAGATATTGGACCAAGTTATAGTTGCTCGTGTGACACTGCTTAAGCTCTTCGAGGGCCTGATTATCCTGTTTCAGAATACCAGAACTGCGGTCAATATTGCTCTGAATAGCACGCTTCATCCCTGTGTAACCTATATCAAGTTTCGTGTAAGCCAAGAGCAGGGCTCCGATAATTGGAAAAGGCAATACAATCAGGAGCCAAGTGTTGATGGCTGTTGGTTCCATATCACTTTGGAAGAGATAGATAATGGCCAGAATACAAAGGACTACTTCTGTTACTTGCAGGTGTATCCTATATTGATACAACCAGAGGTAAGACATGGCCACAACAACAAGCTGCAGTATAATGATTAAGAAGATAATCGTAGCACGACTAAATATTCCACGAAGAAAGCCTCGACGACTCTTATCATAAAGACGTTCAATTTTAGCTTCGTTTTTGATAGCATGACTCCTTTCCCTTTTTAAATCATCTTATTATAACAAAAAATGACTTAATTAATTTAAATTTTCTTTAATGACTATCTTGGCTCAACTTATCTAATAAAGCTTGAGCTACTTTTTTAGGAATTCCAAGAGCTTGGATGTCTTCGACACTGGCTTGTTGGATAGCTGTCATTGATTTGAAGTTTTTGAGGAGTTTTTGTTTGCGTTTAGGTCCCAACCCCTCCACGCCATCAAGTTTGGAACTGAAACTATTCTTACTACGGACTTGTCGATGGAAGGTGATGGCAAAGCGGTGTACTTCATCCTGAATACGGTGAAGGAGGAAAAACTCCTCGGATTGACGTGGCAAATCAATGACTCGCAAAGGATCTCCAAAGAGCAATTCATTGGTTTGGTGCTTGTCATTTTTCTGAAGACCTGCAACCGGGATAGATAGATTCAGCTCATTACGAAGCACGTCCTTAGCGACATTGACCTGACCTTGACCACCATCCATGATAATGAGGTCTGGTGGGGTTAGACCATCACGTTTGACACGACTATAACGGCGACGAATGACCTCACGCATGCTGGCATAATCGTCAGGACCTTCAACCGTCTTAATCTTGTATTTGCGGTACTCTTTTTTATTAGGTTTGCCGTTCTCAAAAACGACCATGGCAGATACAGGGCTCGTTCCCATGATGTTAGAGTTATCGAAGGACTCGATGCGAACCGGTGTCGGAATTCCCATGAGTTTGCCTAGATTTTCAATGGCTCCTTGGGTCTTGGCTATATCTTTTTCAAGAAGATCAAATTTTTGAGTCAGGCTGACACGGGCATTTTTCGTTGCCAGATTAACCAACTGCTTTTTCTCGCCTCTTTTCGGTTTAAAAACCTTGACTTCATCTCCGACCAGAGCTTCGACAGACTCTTGATCAATGTCCCCTGGAATGAAAATCTCCTTAGGCTTGAGATGACGGCTATCCAAGTAAAATTGACCCATATAGGTTAGAAAATCTTCCTCAGCATCATTATAGTAAGGGAACATATTGACATCACGCTGGATGAGTTTTCCTTGGCGAACAAAGAAAACTTGAACACACATCCAGCCCTTGTCCACGTAGTAGCCAAAAATATCGCGGTCCTGCATATCTTGACGGATAACCCTTTGTTTGGTCCTGAGCGTCGACACTGCCTCAATCAGATCTCGATATTCTGCTGCCCGCTCAAACGCCATCTGATCAGACATGTCCTTCATCTTGGCCTTAAGCTGGTTAACGATTTTATCATCATGACCGTTTAGAAAATTCTTGACATCCTCAACCAAACCTTGCCAATAGTCCTCAGTGGTGTGACAGATGGTGTGGGCATTACATTGGCCAATATGGTAATAGAAACAGACCTTGTTAGCAGGATTTTTACATTTCTTAAAGGGGAAAATACGGTCCAACAGCTTCTTGATTTCATTGGCTGCACCAGAGTCTGGGTAAGGACCAAAATAGAGACCACCATCCTTCTTAACCTGGCGGGTAATCAAGAGCCTTGGATAGAGTTCCTTAGTAATCTTGATAAATGGATAAGACTTGCCATCCTTGAGGCGAATGTTAAATTTGGGCATATTCTCTTGAATGAGGTTAATTTCCAAAAGCAGGGCCTCGATATTAGACTCGGTTACGATAAATTCAAAGTCTGCAATCTCAGATACCAAAAGCTCCGTCTTGGTATCATGGCTTCCACGAAAATAGCTACGCACACGATTTTTTAGATTTTTAGCCTTACCGACATAAATAATATTGCCGAATTTGTCCTTGTGGAGATAACACCCTGGGTTGCTTGGGAGCAGTTCCAACTTATGTTTAATCAGACCATTCATGCTTTCATTTTAGCAAAAAAAGAGCTAAAAAGCTCTTCGGAATCATGGCTATCATAGCTTTACTTGGACAAAATCTTCAGGATTTCCTCATAACTTTTGACTTGATAGGTTGGAACAGCTGGAGTCTCATTGACTATGTTACTTGGATTAAACCAGACACTATCAATACCCGCATTATTACCACCCTGGATATCAGCAGTTAGACTATCACCAATCATGAGAGCTGAGCTTGGGTGAAAATCATGGACCTGATTGGCAATTTTATCAAAAAAGTCTGTAGACGGTTTGTGGGCACCCACCTCATCAGAGATGAAGACATCGTCGAAGAAAGGTAAAATACTTGAAGCCTGCAGGCGACCACGTTGGATAAAACTAACACCATTAGTTGCTGCATAAATCTTGTGACCACGGTCTTTGACATCCGCTAAAAAAGCATGAGCCTGAGGAAGTTCCTGCCCCTGTTGACTCAAAAAATGTTGATAACGGCCAGCTAAGAAACTACCATCTACTTCTTTTCCAAAGTGCTCAAAGAGACGTGAAAAGCGCGTACGAAGTAATTCAGGTTTTGTAATCAAACCATGGTTGAGGTCCTCCCACATGGCACGATTCATGGGAATATAGTGGTCTTTATAAACCTTGATTTCTTGGGAAGCCACACCAGCCTCTTCTAGTAGGAAAGTTAAGGCCAAATCTTCAGCACGGTCAAAATCTAGGAGAGTGTGGTCGAGGTCAAAAAGTAAATGGGTGTAGGTCATAACAGATCCTTTCTGACAGTTAAAACATCAATGTTTATTATACCATAATCTAGCTCTATACAAACAAAGCAACACAAAAGGACGACCCATAGGCCATCCTCTCTGATTTATGAAAAATAAGTATTGCTTACTTAATAGACTACCATTATATCTGTTAAAGCTTAAAGAAACATTAAAATAGGATGTTTTTTATTTTAAAATACAATTTTGCTTAAGCAGCTAATATCACTAATTCATGGTATACTGGGAATACAAGATTAATCAGACGAGGCGTGTTATGAAAAATTTAAAATTTCAATCCGTTTTTGACATCATCGGTCCTGTCATGGTAGGGCCTTCCTCAAGCCATACTGCAGGAGCTGTTCGTATCGGAAAAATTGTTTCGGCAATCTTTGGTGATGCACCCACTGAAGTAGAATTTCAACTTTTTAATTCCTTTGCAAAAACCTATCGAGGTCATGGGACAGATGTGGCTCTTGTGGCTGGTATTTTAGGTATGGAAACTGATAATCCTGATATTCCGCATGCGCTTGATATTGCACACGAAAAAGGTATTAAGGTCTACTGGAAGATCAACAAAGACAGCAAGGCACCGCATCCTAACACCACTCGTATTACACTAAAAAATGCTACAAAAACTATCTCTGCCACTGGTATTTCCATCGGTGGAGGGAATATCCAAGTGACTGAACTCAATGGTTTTGCGGTCAACCTCAAAATGAATACACCTACACTTATCATTGTTCACCAAGATGTTCCAGGAATGGTTGCTCTTGTGACTGATATTTTATCTCGTTATGGTATCAATATTGCTCAGATGACTGTCACTCGAGAAAATGCTGGTGAGAAGGCCATCATGATTATAGAAGTTGACTCTCACCAGTGTGATGAAGCTGTCGCTGATATCGCAAGAATTCCAAATTTGCATAATGTGAATTTTTTCAGTTAAGAGGAGATTTCCATGTTTTACACTATTGAAGAATTGGTTCAACAAGCTGACCGTGATTACCAAGGTAATATTGCTGAACTCATGATTGCCACAGAAACAGAGCTATCTGGACGTGACCGTTCTGAAATCTTAGAGCTCATGACACGAAATCTCGAAGTGATGAAAGATTCTGTTCAGACTGGTTTGTCCCCAGAGAAATCACCGACAGGCTTAACTGGGGGGGACGCTGCCAAACTGGATGCCTACATCAAAAGAGGGAAGACTTTGGCTGACTCTGCTGTCTTAGGGGCTGCAAGAAATGCTATGGCCGTCAATGAATCTAACGCCAAAATGGGATTAGTTTGTGCTACTCCAACGGCTGGTTCAGCAGGTTGTTTGCCTGCTGTTCTAACTGTTGCTATCGAAAAATTAGGCTTGAACGAATCACAGCAACTGGATTTTCTCTTCACTGCTGGAGCATTTGGTCTAGTCATCGCCAATAAGGCCTCAATTTCTGGAGCAGAGGGAGGATGTCAAGCCGAAGTTGGGTCTGCCTCTGCTATGGCTGCAGCGGCTATTACAATGGCTGCTGGTGGAACACCTTTTCAAGCTAGCCAAGCCATTTGCTTCGTACTAAAAAATATGTTGGGACTCATTTGCGACCCTGTAGCTGGATTAGTCGAAGTCCCTTGTGTCAAACGTAATGCTATGGGAGCAAGCTTTGCCCTAGTAGCTGCCGACATGGCTTTGGCAGGTATCACATCTGCCATTCCAGTAGACCAAGTTGTTGACGCTATGTATCAGGTCGGTTCAGCTATGCCAACTGCCTTTCGTGAAACTGCCGAAGGTGGCTTAGCAGCAACTCCAAAAGGAAAAGCACTAGCAAAAGAAATCTTTGGTTGAGAATCAGTCAACGTCCATAAATTACGAATTCAAAACTATAAAAGGCAAACATCTACTATTAAGATGTTTGCTTTCATTCTGAGATCATCAATTAAATGATACTCTTCAGTTAATAATAACGTCCAAAAGTAAAAAGAGGGCTTAAAGTTAAAGATACGATATTAATAAGAAAAGTTACAATCCATAATAGGTTTGAAACCTTGCTAAATTGCAAATAAACTTAGTGTCCATAAGTCTACTATTTCAAGAGAGTTAAGATGATGACAAAATGATTATTCCGCAGCCTTAGCACAGGAACTGTACGACCACATAGCTAAGTAAAAAGTCGGAAGTCTCGTTCGATATCAAAGTTGAAAATAGAGATTGAGAACGGTTTAAAATCCTCCTGGTCGCCTGAATGGATTTGTGACTGCTATCTCTGATGAGGCTTTTAACAAGGCTTTATACGATATCAATCACCGACCATGAAAATGTTTAGCCTTCAGAACTGCTTGTGAAGATCTAGAGGATGAGTCAGAGTAAACGTTGCACTTATTCTTGCAATTTATCACATATAATAGAAAAAAATATCAGTAACATCTTTAATTTGATTCATTCTAAATACAATAACTATCAAAGAAGCATCTGAAGTCAGACTCAGATGCTTCTTTATTTTATTATTTCAACTTTTTCACTTATACATACCCTTATGCTTCTTCAAATATTTCTTACCATACCAGTCTTCTACTGACTCACCCTCCCAGTCACAGTATTCTTCAGGATATTTCCATTTGCAGTAGGCATGGAAATTCCATAAAAATAAGAAAATCCATCATTATCAGATTCATTACAATTCACATTCCTAAGAATTATACTCCCTCCACCAAGGTTGAAAACGTTATAAGTAAACACTTTAAAAGGCAGTAAATAGGCTCGTTTAATACATTTGACAACCAGTATGATGGAAATCCATATTAAGAAAGAGACTAAATAGACATCCGCTGTTAAAAGCGGATATTTAGAAACGGGTAAGCTTAAATTGTTAGGATCAGAGTCATGAAAGGATAGAGAGGCAACTAGAATCATGAAATTGATAAAGATAGGGCCAACCAAAGTCAGAAAAAGGCTTTGAAGACGTAATTTTATAGTGGGTTTTCCTTGTTTATAGTAGGCTTCCACCCTATAGAAAACATCTTTATTTTGATACTGAACAAGCCTGTCATCTTCTAAGACTAACTTGCGAAAGGGCTCACTTGCTTTATGTACATCTCCTTTAAGAGTGACATTCAAGGCTTGGTAGTAGATAACTTCCAACTGATGGTACTTTAAGTCATTGCTTAACCCTTCGAAATAATCATTTCTTTTGTGCGCAATGATTATTTCATAAAGAGCGAGACAGACCTTTTTGTTTTCTCGGCCAGTGTAGATTCTGTGATGGTCAATTCATCTTTACCTCTTACGAACCAGTACTTTTATAGGCATCCAATCCCTATCCCAGAGTTTTAAGGAAATAAAAAAGAAAACAAGGGAAATCAAAATCAAACCACCGATGTTAAAGAGCCCATTCTTATCTTGCAAGAAATATCTAGCTGGATAATAATCCGTAAAGGCGAAAGGCACGATAAAACTGATCAACCAACGAAGGAGCGAATTGCAAATTGATATCGGGTACTTGGCAAAATCATTGAACATATAAAAAATATAAATCATGGCACCTGACTGCTTGGTCCAAAAAGCAATGCTGGCTGTTGCAATTTTCAAGGAAGTATAAATCAAGGTCGCAAAGGGAATACAGACTAGGAAAATCAGGAATTTTGGAAGAGTCCAAGCAATGCTTGATACTGTTGTCGCTAGTAAAACACCACCGACCAAGAGTTCACCCAAGGCATCAATCTGGAAGGTTTCAACTAGGATGTGGAAGAGAGGATTGATAGGACGAGTCAGATACTTGTCAAACTCCCCTTTTCGCACTAAACGTTGTCCTAGTGCCCATAGATTGTCAAAAAAGAGATGATCGAGTCCCTTGGGAATCAAGGAAAATCCATAGATAAAAGCAATTTCTTGAAAAGTCCATCCTTCTAGGGATGGAATGTGTTGAAAGATGACATTAAGAAATAAGAGGTTCAAGCCTTGAGTCAGAAAGACTCCTAAGACACCAACCACAAAATCAACCTTGTACTCCATGATTTGCTTGATGTATTGTCTGATAAAAATCAGATGCATGCGTTGATATTTTTTCATACTAACTTCCTTGAATGGTGATAAATGACTGGACTCGTTTCCAAATCAACTGAGACAAGCCCCACCATCACTAAGAGCCAAAAAACTGGAGCAAAAGCGCCTGAAGCATCTGACTGGCATCGTATTTCCCAACAATAATCATTACCGGAGTGTAAATCAAGGATGAAAAAGGCAAGAGTGACAGAATAGCTGAAACAACCTTTGGAAAAAAAGCCAAGGGAATCAGACTTCCTGACATAAAGGCCACTATGGAAGTCTTGAGTAGATTGGACCCAAAGATTTTTAAACACAAAGGCTGTAAAACCAAAGCAGATATTAAAGAAAAAGTTAATCAGATAGGCGAGCGTTAAGCTAAAGAGATAAAGAATCGTCAATCCCAGCACTTCTACAATGCCTTGTCCAGACAAGATTTTCATCAAAATAATCACATTCAAAAATGGCAGGCCAACAGAGATAAAAATCAACCATTTGGAACCAAGCTCGGTAAAAAGATAAGAGGCCGAAAAATGCACTGATCTTAATAAGCGCATGATAATGGAACCATCCTTTACCCCCTCCCCAATCATAAAGGAGCTATCAGACCTGGTCAACAGATTGGTCACAAAACTCATGATGATGTAGAGGGTAATATCTGCCATACTGAAGCCCTGAATCAAAGGCTCCTGGGAAGAATCAAAGACTGCCTTCCAGAGATAAAAGGCCACAAAGGCTCCCATGACATACCCAATCCGATAAAGAATAAAATTGACTCGGTAGGTGATTAATTCCTGAACACCTGCATTAATAAAGGGTTTATAACGTTGCCACAATTTGATCATCTTAGAGCTCCTTTCGATAGAAGTGGCGGATAATATCCTCGATATCCGTATCTACCATATTCAAATCGAGGATTTCAAAATCAGACAGGGCTTGCTTGATAATATCGGCTGACTGGTAGCGTGAACTATCTAATTCAATGTTGAGGCTATTCCCCTGTCTATCCATAATGATTTCAGGCAGGCCTTCATAGTGAGAGACTCTCGCCTTTGACCTGGTAGCAATTCAAAGGAGAGAGTCTTCATCTTGCCAAAAGTTTCCTTGAGTTGGCTCACCGTTCCATCAAAAATCTCCTGACCCTTGTCAATCATAAAAATCCGATCACAGAGTTGCTCAATATCACTCAGGTCATGAGTGGCCAAGAGAATGGTTGTTTTTTCCTCCTGATTGATCTGGGTAATAGCCCGGACGAATGTTATCCTAGACCGAAACGTCCAAACCAATGGTCGGCTCATCTAAAAAGAGCACCTTGGGAGTGTGAAGCAAGGAAGCTGCAATATCCGCCCGCATCCGTTGACCCAGTGAAAGAGTCCGAACAGGATCCTTGATAAATTCCCTCAAATCCAAGACTTCACTCAAAAAGTCCATTCGCTTATGGAAGAGCTAGTCTGGCACATCGTAAATCTTCTTCAAAACCGTGTAAGTCTCTTGCAATGCCAAATCCCACCATAATTGGGTTCGTTGCCCAAAAACAACTCCAATGTCCTTGACATAATCTTGACAATTGTCCTGCGGAATCTTGCCATTAATCCGACAAAAACCAGATGTGGGTTTCAAAATTCCTGTCAGCATTTTAACGGTGGTCGACTTCCTAGCACCATTTGCCCCGATAAAACCTAGAATCTGCCCCTTAGGCACCTAAAAGGTCAAATTCCTTGACCTCTTCAAAGGGTCTGCTTTTTAGGATGAATAAAGGAACGCAAAGCCCCCTTCAGGCCCGGTTCCTTAACAGTCTTAACAAAATTTTTCTGAAGATGTTTCACTTCTATCATTTCGTGTCATCTAAACACAAAAGGCCGATTCCTCATCTCCTAAAATCTGCCTTCTTTCTCACAGAGAAGGCCTCAGTGTGACTCTATTATAAAGCAGTTAAGAAGGAAACCAAGTATTATTCTCACAAAAGAGAAAATAGTTTTGATACTTGAAAAAACAAAAAAGTCTGTCTAAAAAGACAGACTCAGAATGTAGGATATAAAGCATTTATAGGAAAACATCCTTGGCGGTATATGGCACTGAAGGATTGGTATATAAAACAAATCTTTTAGCCAACAAGTCAGTATTAGAGTTGGCTTTGGAACTCTTCCAAGGAAGTTTCACTTAAAAATACTTCACTCTTACTAATTAATCTAATTTCAATTTTTAATTTAATCATAATGATAGAAAATTTACCTACTTCTCCTCATCCCAACCAGTCTTTTTCTTTGGCAATGCGGACAGCTTCTGTTCGGTTGCCTGCATCGAGTTTGGTTAGGATGGCTGTCATGTAATTTCGAACTGTTCCATTTGAGAGGAAGAGGCTTTCGGCGATTTCTTGGTTGGTTGACCCCTGGGCAACCATGGCCAGGACTTCTTGTTCACGTTGACTGAGTGGATTATTATCAAAGGCGACACCTTCAACTAGCTCTGGCGAGTACTCCTTTTGGCCTGCTAGGACGGTATGGATGGTCGCCATGAGGTCACTGATGGAACGCTCTTTCAGTACATAGGCATCCACGTGGGCTGCCAGGGCTCGTTTGAAATAGCCTTTTCGTTTGAAGGTGGTTACTATAACAACCTTTGTTTCTCTTTGGTTGGCTCGAATCCACTCAAGAACATCCAGTCCTGTTTTAACTGGCATTTCAATGTCTAAAATGGCTACGTCGACTTCCTCTTTTTCCAAGAGAGTAATGGCTTCTTGGCCATCACTGGCCGCATGGACCTCTTCGACATCGTCTTCCAACATGAGGAGTTGGCAGAGGGCATCCCTCAACATTGACTGGTCTTCGGCGACTAATAATTTCATGCTTTTCCTCCCTCTTTCAAATGCACACGAATAATGGTTGGATGCGATTGAGACAGGATTTCCAAGTCTCCATCGACTAAACTGAGGCGTTCCCTGATACTGTGTAGCTCTTGCCCAGTGACTTCCTTGAAGCCACAACCATCATCCTCGAACTCAAGGACAATACCATAATCACGTCTTAGACGAATCTGACAGCTCTCGGCCTGACTATGTTTGATAACATTATTGGCCAGTTCACGAAGTACCATGGACAAGGTCGATTGGCTAACGGGCGACAGACTTTCTAAGTCAAGGCTACTATCCACGGTCAAGACAATATCAGATAGGTCAAAGAGTCGCTCGAGCTCCAGTAACTCCTCAGCTACAGTTCGGTACTTGAGCTTATTGACAATCTCACGCACCTCGTACATGGAGTCACGGCTTATCTGATTCAATTCTTCCAAATTCTTCCTAGCAGCATCATACTGCTCCTTGTCCATCTGTTTTAGAGCCAACTCAGTTTTGAGACTCATCATGGCAAAGGTGTGTCCTAAGGTATCGTGCAAATCACGACCAATACGATTGCGTTCATTTTCAGCGGACAGGATATTGATGGTACGATTCTTCTCCGCAAGGGCTTCTTCCATCTTTCTCTCCTGACGCATACGATTTTGAAAATAGTACATTCCCAAAGAAAAAAGAGTAATAGCCAGGGACATGAGGTGGGTGCTCAAATCGTCTATCAGTAGGAAGGATGATGACGTCAAAATCAAGAGTGTCGCTAGAAAGGATAAGAATCGATAAGAAGATATGCTATCCTCAAATCGCCAAACGAGAAGATTAACATTGAAAAAAACAAACCACATCATGCCACCTTGGAAGGAAATGGACATAAAGATAATGTAAGCTAGAGTGTAAAACCACAGAAAGGGAATCCACTTACTATAAGCTTTTTTCAAATAGACTATAAGGAGATAAGCGATGGTAAACAGACCCGTCAAAACTAGGGTCCAGACTGGATAATACCCACCAAAAACTCCTAAGATCGGGAAGACTAGGAAAATCAGACTAACAAAATAAGCAAAATCATTTTTCTGGTATGTTCTAAACATGGTCACTTTCTCTGTACGATTTGATAAAAAGGGCTAAGCCTGTAGCTATTGTAGCATAGACCAAGATAAAAATGAGTGATTTCCATGAAAATTCCCCTTTTTTCGCAAAATTGACTACCAACTGATTAATATGATAGATGGGTGTCCACTCGGAAATGTGCTGAACCCATTTTGGAAACAAGGTTACTGGCATCCAAGAACCACCAATAATAGCTAGACCAAAAAAGACGATATTTCCGACGATAGCCATGATTTGTTGAGACTTAATTTGGACTAGGAGTAAGCCAAAGGATAGGAAGACTAGACTTGACAAGAGTAAAAGAGCACCTGAACCGAGCCAATGTGATAATGGCATCTTAACATCACGCACAAAAGCTCCTACACAGAAAGTCACTAGGATAGCAACCATAAAGTTCATAAGAACTCGGAAGATTTTTGACAGGTAATAGGCCTGAATACTGATTTTTGAATGTTCGATGTAAGTTAACCAGTGATCGGTTTGATCCTCTCTAAGCATGTAGGGGAAGGTAAAGAAACCAAAGCTAGACATAGAAAATCCAGTCATGGTCAACATATAGGACAAGATAAAGGCTTTTTGTGATTCAGGGTCAGGACTCATTTCCATACCTGAATACAAGAGGAAGAATCCGACGGGCATTCCGATGGACATGATGAAGACTGGCCAACTGCGCCATGTTTTTATCCATTCGATTTTAAGTAGTGCTTTCATGACTTGTCCTCCCTTGTGCTATCAAATAGGCTATCTAAAAGTGTCTTGTTTTGAATTTCAATGTCAGAAATGCGACAGCCTAGAGCTTGTAAACTACTCCATACACTTTCAATATCTTTAGTCATAAAGGTTACAACATCACGTTTTTCAGTCACATCATAAATTGCTGCCAGTTTGTCAAGACTTGGCGCAAAGCGACTTGGTAAGGTGACTTGCTTTTCCTTTTCCTCGCTACGCATAGCATGTGGCGTAGTATCCCTAATAAGTTTCCCTTGATGAAGGACTAAGATGCGGTCAGCTGTGTGCTCGACTTCTTCGATATAGTGGGACGAATAGAGAATGGTCACACCTGACTTTTTCAGATCATTGATGATTTCCCAAAAGCGTTGGCGTGTCGTAGTGTCCATCCCTGCTGTAGGTTCATCTAAAAAGAGAATGTCAGGCTTGCCAATAAGACAGAGAACAAAGGCAAGAAGACGTTTTTGTCCGCCCGAGAGTTTGTCCGCAAACTGCTGATACTGGTCGTCTTTGAATTGTAAGAGTGCTTGAATTTCTTCTTTAGATAAGCCATTTTCAGAAATATCTTGGAAAAAAGCAATCAGTTCCTTAACTTTTAATTGTGAGGGAATGGTATTTTCTTGAAGGAGAACAGCAATTTGATCTTGCGCTTTTCCCTTTTTGCCCTTGATAAAGACTTGACCGCTACTGGCTTTCTTATCACCAAGAATGCAGGACATTAAGGTCGTTTTACCAGCACCGTTGGGCCCGATTAAGGCAAGACAATCGCCTTGTCCCACCTCAAAGCTAATATGGTCTAAAATTGTTTTTCCTTTGATTTTTTTGACAAGATTTGTGACTTGAAGGATTGCTTCACTCATGTGTGTGATTTCCTTTCTTTTGATAGAAGGCTAGAAAAACATAACAAGCTGCAACTGAGACACCCATAACACTGTAGAGAATACCACTACTACCATGAAGTACGACATAGACAAAGAGGGTGATCCAAATTGTAGCTAGGAGTATGATGCTCAGTAGTTTCAATAGTTTCATGCTAGATCTCCTAGTTTTTCAATTCATTAATGACAAGGTCGATAAAACTTTTAGCCATAGTGATGAGAATGTAGGCTGAGATAGACAAGCCAATAATCATGCCAAGATTTGAGAAAATAGCTTCAAAGTTGCCTTTTTCAAAGATATCAGTAAACATGCTAAGTCCAGCAAAGACAGTTGCGATAACAGCGTAGACAAGGTAAGATGTTTTGATTTTCATGAGATGACCTCTTTCGTTTTTTATTATTTCTAAGTTATGACTAAAGTATATCTTTTTGGTCATTCTCTTTTTAGCACCAGATGTCATGACATGATATGACATTTGTCATGTGACGTAAAAAAAGCCGACCCAAGGTCAGCTTCTTACTGTCTAATATCGATCAGCGAGTTCGTAAAAAGTGCGGACGACACGTCCTTTATAATGCACTCTGACTTTCCGTAGCCAAAGGCTATCACCCTTTTCAAGAATATTAAAGTTAGATTGGCTGACGAAAAAGTTACGTTTAGTGTCACCAACCTTAACGACTAGGAAATGATTAGCCCTTGTTCTTGGTGCTTTGGCAATTCTCTTTCCAATGATGACGCCAACAACCTTAGACCGATCCTCGCTATAATAACCCATCTTGGTAAGACAAAAAGTAGATAATCAATCCTATCTAAATATTTAGTGTAGCGATAAGTATTAATCGTTGGCGCCTTGTGTTTAGGCTACAAAAAATGAAGGTTTAAATTAGAACGAACAAGCTCATAATCTTTTCTCCACTTTTCATAATCATTGTTATGAAAATCGGCAATCTGCTTTCTACCACAAATAATGTCGGCCGCAAGTCGAATCTTTCATCCTTCAATCATGATGGGAGATTTTAACATGATAAATTGCAAGAATAAGTGCAACAGCTAGAGCAAAGGCAGTCCAATCTTCTGGTAATATCTACTACTTGGAAATGGAGCCCAAATATCAAAATGGTAAGGAGTAAATCTATTCTTTCTCATTGGTCAATTTAAGTGTTAATAATAAAACTATAAAAGCGCAGATTGAGTATAAAAGCCAAGCTGATTGAATAGAAAACAAACTAAAAATAGTAAAAATGATATTTCCAATTGGCATAGCCAACATGAAAAGCAAAGATAACAATGCACCACTTCTTGCTAAAAGCTCGCTAGGAAGTGAAGACATCAAGAGACTATTTATTTTGGGATTAATTTTACCGCTCAAGTAAAATAAAAACGCTAGTCCAAACATAGATAAAACTTGGGGCCCACCAAGACTATTATTCAGAGATATAGCAAAAATGATAATTGAATCTAAAAATATTATTGAAATGAGACGTAATTTTGAAAAATAATCATGAGGACTTATGGTTCCTATAATACTAAAAAGTATCATTATAATCTGCAATATAAATACTGACTGACTAAATGTTAATCCAAAAAGAGGTACTTTTAAAAAAAATATATTATATATAGCTGAAAAACCACTACCTAAAGCATTAATAAGTAAAATAGATAGTAACATTAATGTGAAATTTGTCTTTTCAGACTTTTGAAAAACTTCTTTTAAACCTAAATAAGTTTCTTTAATTTTTAAAACAAATGATTTTTGATATATCTCCACATTAGTATGCAATAAAAACTTTTTGTATTTAATTAGTATAAATGACGATGCAAAGAACGATAAAGCATTAAAAACTGCGACAAGGCCAAAATTATCATTTGAAATTGTCAACACATATACGCCTAAGGCTTGACCAGAAAAATTACAAACATATGAAATAAATTGATTTACAGAATGTGCTTCTATTAGATTTTCTTGTTTAACTGTATGTTGAAAAATAGGGAGCTCTAGCCCACCTCTATAGTCACTAATAATATCTGAGACTATATTAATTAAACATATTATAGAAAATGCCAACCAAGTTGTAGTCTGAGTCAATAATCCAACTAATATGAACAAAATAGATTGAACGAATCCCAGTAAAATCAACCACCTCCTTTTTAATTTTGTCTCATCAGCCTTTATTCCTATATATAATGTAAAAAATACAGGAATTAAGACAATAATATTAGCAATACCTACAGCTAATTTGTTATTAGGCATAGTAGCAGCAAAAGATACAAAAACTAGATTATACATAGATGAACCCAATTTATTAAAAAATGCAGATATAGCTAAAGCTCTAAAAGATTTATTTTCCCTTAAAATATTCATCTTTCATTTCCTCCAAAAAAAAATTATTTAAAAAATTATTTATTTCAGATACATAGGATTCTATTAAACTCTCAATTTCTATATTAAATTCGTTTTTTATTGAGTCAATAGTAAATGTTGAAATGGACGCTATAATAGAAATTATTTCTCCAAATGAATAATTAAGTTTTTTAGAATATTTATAAATACCTAAAGCAATAATATCTGAAAACACTGCATCATAAGCATAAAAATGCTTTGAATACAGCATGCTATAGTCAATGAAGTTGTACTGTGTGTATTCTAGTAATTCTGGAAGTAAACCAATTGAGTTAAAAAACTCTGACTTAATCTTCAAAATATCCTCTATAGAAGAATTTTTACTTAAATTCAAAACATTATAATCAATTTGACAAAATACATATTGGTAAAAAGATTTTCTAAAAAATACAGATAATTTTTCCTGACTATCGGCAACAAATAACTCACCTAATTTTGCAAAAATTTCCCAAAAGCTTTTAGGAATTTTATATAATTCATTTAAATGTAATCGTTCCTTAAACAGATCATAAGAATATGCATGCATCAGCTCATGGGATAATCTCATTACCCCCATAAAATTTTCTTGATATGTCATTATTATTTTCGATGTCTTTGTATATGGGTTATAGAGAGTAAAATTCTTATGAGTTTTACCTGCTCTTTTTTCACAATCGATAAATCCATTGTTACGATAATTTTCAACAAAATTGAAAAATTCTTTATCGTCTATAGCTCTTAAAATCATCTCGAAAGCATCAGTAGCTACTATCTTTTCCGATTCTAAAAATTCAAATTCCAAAAAATCATATTTATCAAGATTCTTAGTATTAATAGAAACTCTAAGATTTTTAGAAATCAACTCAATAAAGTCGAAGCCATATCGTGTTTTTAATTGCCGTGATATATTTTCTATAAATTTTTTTCTCTTATTTAAGAGACTGTTATATACATCTTTGAATTTAGGAGAGAAGACAAAATTTTTATAATCCAATAAAATATCATCGAATATAGGGATATTACGTCTAAACTTAGAGTAATTTACAATTGGAATCCCATTTTTCTTATAGTAATCAGCCTTTAATGTTTCTAGTTGCAAAATTTCCGATCTAAAGTGGTCTTCAATAGAATCTCCATAAATTCTATTAAAAAGAAAATCTAGATGGTTATTGAGATATTTATAATTTTGATTAGTAATATCTGTACAGAAAGTCAGATATGTATAGTAATTAAACTCGAAGACTTTTTTTATTATTTCTTCTTTATCGAAATCTGTTGTATGCTGTAAAATATACTCTATCTTCAATATTTCTTGTTCTATATTCCTAAATATATATCTTTTTTCAAATTCATTAAGATTTAAATATCTCAAATTTTGAGTATAGATAGTGTTCAATCTAAAATTAAAAAATAATATGTCATCAACTTTAAGATAAAAACTTTTAATGAGGGTATTAAAGGCTAAAGATGCACTCATGAGCCCTTTTGCTATCGTTCCTGTATTATGGGATATAAACTGTGTTTTCAAGAGATAAGGTTGTTCATTAAAATAATTCAAAAAGACTTGTTGATTCTCTTTAGTCATATGATATACAATTAATTCTTCTTGAGAATATCCTGTCAAAAACAGAGTATAATTATATTTAGACATTTTAGAGATTAATAATTTTATTAAATTACCAGTTGAATCATCAGCACAACAAAATATAATATCTGGTTTTATATCATACAGATTCTTTTCAATATTATCAACCGAAAGATAATCATCGATCGTTTCTTTTATACTACTGATTTTTTCTCGAAGTGTCTTAGTTTTTAATTGTCCAACATCAGATATAGAATACCCTAGTTGTGCAGTAATATTTTTTAATTCAACACTATCGCCATCAATAACTACAATATTTTTAAAACCAAATTTATCTAATTCATAAACAAGAGGTGCCCCGACAGTTCCAAGACCAATTATTAATATTTTCTTATCAATTATAGATTTATACTGTAAATTAGGTTCAATATCGTTATGTAATGATAAAAATTGTATATTCCTAGATAATCGTTGATAATCATCCCATTCATCTTCATTAATTTCAAAAACAAGAGAATTTTCTTTCAGAAGGTTATATATATCAATGTTATTATATGAAAAATTTTTATCTAAATATTTCATTTCCTCCCACAGTTCTTTTATACAAGGAGAATGAATCACTTTCTCTCCCCCTTTACATGCAGGATACATAATTATATCTTTTTCTCTCTTGACAAAACCTCTTCCGGATTTTAGTATATATTTCATTTTAAATCTACTGAACACATATGCAAAAATTAAGAAAAAGTGGTAATAGCTATATACCTCTTTTTCTTGTTCTTAGATTAACAAGCAATAAAGCAACCGCCATTACATACTTGTTCTTCTACTTCGATATCTTCGATAAACATATGCCTGTTCTCCTTTCGTTATGATATCCCAATTATAACTTATTTATGTCACAAAATTAAAAAATTGAAGATATGAAATTTTTTAATAAATTTATTTCATATCTTCAATTTTGCTGAATTGATAAATTTTATGTTAGTATAACAGTCAAACTATTGATTAGGAGGATACAGCATGAAAAAAGTAATAGCCATTTTTCTCTTTATACAAACTGTTGTGGTAATAGATATTATTATCTTTCCCCCTTTTGGTTAGTTCTTAGATATTGGGATAGTCTCTGTTCTAATATCTTAGAGAGACCTAATTGTTCTATTTCAGAAACTTTTAAAATATATTGCTCAACTTCTTCAAGATTAACACTATTTTCTATTAAGTAGGAGTATACTAGGACTAAAAAATTTAATAAAATTATTTCAAACGTATCAAATACATCAAGAATCATTCTTAACTGATTGACAAAAAAGTTGAAATGAGTTGTTAATCTCCGTTCTACTAACTCAGAAATTAAATTTAAATATGTATACTTTAAAGCCTTTCTAAAATCTAACAAGGGACTATAAATTTCTGAGCGTGATACCAGTTCTTTTCCTAAAAATAACAAATCTGTGTCAGATAGGAAAGGCATAGTATTCCCAAAAAGATGGATTTCATAAGCAGTCCAATCTTCAATATCAAATAAATAATTCGATAAAAATTTGCTATCATCTAGAGATAAAGTGAAATCTCTATCAATTAGATGAATAGCATTTTTTATCACCAAAGTATTTAATTTATCATATAACAATTGACTTTCTTTGTATTTGTCAAGTAGCTTAAGCAATGATTGTTTATCGTTTTCTGCTGATAGCTTCGAAATTTTATTCATAAGTAACTGATGTTGAGTAGGTTTATAATCTCTAAGAGCAAATCCAAATTCTGAAAATGTTAAATTAATACCTTCAATTACTTCTAACATCTTATCAGCAGAAAGCATAGTTTGGCCAGATTCAAATTTTGATAATTGAGAAACTGATAATTTATTTTTTGCAACATCCTTTTGTTTAACTTTTCTAGCAATTCTCAACTCTTTATAGAATTCACCTAATTTTAATAATTCATTAGAATCCATGTCATTATTCCTCCTTAGCAAACTCCATCTCACAAAATATTATTATCATTCCTAAAAAGTCTATTATTAGTGATCATACCATTTATTCATTGCTTTAATTACTTTCAATTTTTTTCGTTTCTAAATGACTATTTCATAATATCATATAAGTATGGTACTATACTTTCCCCGTCTAAATCAGCTAAATTTTTTTATCCACTTATACTCCACATGTTCTTCTGGATCTAATTTAATATTGATATTTTCATTTTGAAGTAAGTTGGCACTATAGACAAGTCTTGTAAATATCTTATTATTATCTATATTACTATCTTCATGAATAATGTTTTCTAATGAAATAACTAGGCCAACTTCCTCTTGACACTCTCTGTTTGCAGCTTGTCTAGGAAGCTCCCCATCTTCTACACTCCCACCTGGAATATCCCAATAAGAGGGATAATAATTTTTTTCTCCTCGTTTAATATCACTACGTTTTATTACAAGATATTTATTTTTAAACATTATCAAACTATGTGCTATTAATTTATTTTCCATTAATTTTCTTTCCTTTCTCTTGTTCTGTAATTGATACTTCTTAATAATCGTTTTTTCTTTCCATAATTAGACTTTTTATCTTTTAATTGTAAAGTGTCTATTACATCTATAGCATATGGTAGAGTATTTGTTGTAAACTCTATTTCAATTTCATAGTCAATTTGTCCGTTATAATAATTTTTATCCAAATAGATGATAATCCCTTTTATAATTATTGAATACCGTTCTGTAACTAATAATCCAATTTTCTCAAATAATAAGCCATTATATTTTTTTTGGAACATTATCAAATTGTTTGATTAGAAAGCTATTTTTTATGTGCATAGGAAGAAAATTTATTTTTTTGACATTTCGATACTTGAAACATACATAGAATTCCCACTCTGTTTTATTTTAAAAAGAAAGCGTCTTTCGCTCTCTTTATCACTCCGGCAATTCTAGCTTCAAACTCATATCCGTTGGTTGCAATACCTTCTGAACAGCAGCTAAAAAAGCTAAACCATTATCAGACGGAGAGTACTGGAATGTAATATGGATGACTTTTTTGTCAAAGCTATCGCCATATCGCTCCACATACTGCTTGCTTTCGAGGAAGTGAATATAATTGTTAATTTTTTCTTGCAGAATTTCAAGATGGACGGCTTCTATTTCTTCCTCCCAGTCGACTGAATCCACCAGAAGAAGTTCCAAATGATTATCAACTGTACCAATAGCGTCAAGTTCAGTTGGCTTAAGTTCTGAAGAGATGGCTTGGGTGACAATTTGTCTAAATTCCTCTGCTGTAAAAAGACAACGGCTATTTTCAGGATTTTTCAAAATAAAGGAAGGATGATCTTCGATGAAGAGCTTATCGGATTCATCTTGTGTATACTCTTTTTTAGATTTCCAAAAACCATATTGCGCATAATTCATCAACTCTTTACCAGTATGTTCTCCCGACATATAGCTGTCAGCAGCTTCTTTGGGAATTTCTCTAATCACTTCTGGGCAGGTAATATTAAAAGTTGGATAACGCAAGAAATACTTATCCCCATCTTGACAGATTTCCAACATGTCTTTTTGACTTACATAAATTGATTCCATTCTTATATCCTTTGTCTTCTACCAAATATCTTAGAATTCTCCCAAAATGTGTCCAAAATATTGACAGAATTCCACTTGCCTTCGATGAGGACTTGCCCACTACTGTGTTTTTTATCGCCAAGAATACAGGACATCAAGACAGTCTTACCCGCCCCATTAGGTCCAATCAAGGCGACACAATCTCCCTGTTTAATCTCAAAACTAATATCCTCTAAAATTGTCTTCCCCTTGATTCTTTTTCCAAGAGACGTGACTTGAATAACCGTTTCACTCATACCTGTGATTTCCTTTCTTTTGTATAGGAACCATCCTAATTGACAAAAGAGCTGATATCATTGGACTCCCTTAATACTCCACTTCTAGCTCAGTGCAGAAGAGACTTCCGCTCAGATGAAGTCTCGTTTCAACTTGTTCTAAATCAGATTCAAAACGATCCACCTTTACAGATGATAGGGGATGTGAGATTCCAGTGGTGTCCATGACACAACCATGAGGAAGTCGAATATGAACTTCACCAAACTTAGCATCAAGATGAACTGCTACCTGACTTGATGCAAAGCTGGCTTGACTCAAATCCAGCCACAGCTCACCGAAAGCCATATTCATATCAACCGTTTCGACTTCTTGAGAATAGATGCGATACCTATCCTCAGCCATATATGTCTTAACAGAAATATGTGGTCCTTCTTGGTCGTTCTTATTGACCTTATAGTCTTTAGTGAGATCTTTCTTTTGACTACGGCCATATAGCAACTCTAAAGCCAAACCTATTAGAAAGATACCGCTAAAGAGATTCCACTGTGCAAAGTCAAGGTTTAACAAGTCATGAACATAGGGTGATAAGAAGGCCAAACCAAGAAAAATAAGGAGAGGTCGCCTATTCAAGATACCAAAACAAAAGAATGCCACGAAGAAGACCAGATTATAATTGACCATGATCCAAAAATCTGGAATAAAGGCACTAGCGATAAAACAAGATGCTAGTAAAAACACCAAGAAGGACCGAAGATTAAATCGTTCCATAAGAAAACTCCTTTCTAAAGAAATGATTGCAATTTTCCAATTATTTTCACTATCAGTATAGCACTATTTGTAAACGTATTCAATTTTATATTAAAAGGATTTGCAAGAAAAAAAAGAGCTTTCGCTCTTTCATCATTTTCAATGTTTGACAGTTATTTGTCCAAAGGATACTGAGCCTGTTAGAGAAACTGTAGTGCTTGATAACTCTCGCTCTCCTAGACTATCGTAGCCTTTCACTCCTGCTAGGCTTGTATGAAGCCCATGTGTATCCACTTGCCAATCCTTGGGCACTCGAATGATAACCTGAGAAAAATTTGCCTGAACCACAATCTGAGGTCGGTCCGTCATAAACTGAGCCTGACGCAAATCCAAGGTCAAACGCCCAAAATCAGCATTGGCATAGACAGTTTCAAGATTCTGAGAAGTCACCACTTGCACAGACTCTGAAAAAAGAGTCTTAGCAAAAATTTCTCGCTCATGTTCTTTAGACACCTTGTAAGAGAATTTTTTCTTATAACTTGGCTTGCTCAAACGGTCCACTGCAATCCCCAAGATAAGAATCCCTACAAAGAGAGTCCATTCCGAATAGTCCAAGCGAAAAAGGTCATGTATGTAGGTTGATAGAAAGGCCATCCCCAAGAAAAAGAGAAATTTTCCCTTAGATTGCCAGCTCAAAAGCACAAAAAGCAAGGCTAAAATCAACTTATAATTAAAAGCCAAATACAAATCTGGAATAAAAGCTGTTGCGATAAAATAGGCTGCAATGATAAGTAAGGTAATAACACCTGAATTAAAGCGTTTCATAACAAGTCCTCCCTAAAATCCTGTCCTTGAGTTTTTCCACAAAAAGGTAGGCTGCTGGACAGAAAAGCGTATTTTTTATAGTCAGATGATTGATCTGATAGATTTTCTTACGATCCGTGTGAGGAAAGGCTGCACAAGCCTTAGGACGGACATCATAAATATCACAGAGATTATCAGGCCCTAAAAAAGGACAAGGCATAGACTTGAAGACCTTGTCGCCATCCTCATCTACCTGCAGGTACATCTCTTCGAAGGCAGGTAATTTCATTCGAAAATGCTTGGCAATGCGAGTAATGTCCTGCTCTGTGAAGTCGGGACCAAGCGTCTTACAACAATTAGCACACTGGGTACAATCAATCTCCTGAAAGACTTCATTGTGCACCTCCTGAACAATCTTATCTAAATTTTTAGGAGCCTTCTTCTTAAGTTGTGCTAGAAACTTACGGTGCTCCCCCTGCTTTTGACGTGCCAATTCCTCATAACGTTTGACATCAATAGTCTGTGACATGTGTTTTCTCCGATGATTTATAATTCTTTCATCTATTATAGCATAAAAGAAATAGAGCCTAGCTTGAACTAGACTCTATGTCAGTTACATTGATACGATTCTACGATAAGAACGCGACGTTAGGACGAAAACCAAGACATAAGCTAAGAAGAAAACGCCACAAACAATAATTGTAACCACTAACATAAGATCTGGATTGAGAACTCCAATGATACGCACAATCAAACTGATCATATGATAAGCAAAGGCCAAGTGAATAAAGGCAAAAATCAAAGGGAGGAAGAAGACGGTAAGAACTTGCTTACGAATGGTTTGCTTGACTTGAAGGTCGTCCAACCCAATCTTTTGAAGAATAACAAAGCGCTCACGATCCTCATAACCTTCAGAAATCTGTTTATAGTAAATCACGAGAACTGTGCCAAGCATAAAGATAATGGATAAGAAAATACCGATAAATAAGGTTCCGCCAACAAAGCCATTTAGCATCCCTTCTACATCATATCGGCTATTAGCAGTGAGGTTAGGCCCAGGGACACCAGTAGTTTGTCCAGCTAACTGTTGCATTTCTTTATCCGTGAGTTTGTCTAACAAATCTGAATCTTTCTTGGCTTCATGTGTAGGGTCTTTGACGTTAACACCAACATAAGTAGATTGAGTGGTTGCTGTTCCTTTGATACTTTCTTTAAAAATATCCATATCAGGAACGACAAGGTAGCTATAATCAGAAACTATGGTTGTAAAGATATTAGGTACTTTACCTTTAATAAAGTCATTAAGGCTTTCCTGAATCTGGTAGTTTTGACCATTAATAGAGACACTCTTTTGATCTTTCAATATTTTATTTTTAGTAAATAAGCTAACTTGATTTGAAGTCAGATTGAGGTCTTTACCTGTTAATTGCTTATAAGTTGCTTGTGAGAAGACAAGAAAAACTGACTTTGGTAGAACTTTTCTTTCATTCTCAGAAAAGATGGTTAGCTTGTTTTTTTCTTGTTCTTTGATACCAAAGTAGAGGTAAGTTACTTCTGTTTTTCTATTGACCTGATTTCCCGACTGTGATAAGAAATCATCCATAACCTTTTGTGTACTTGTTACATCTACATTCGTTCCGGTAACTGTGTAATCATGTGGAGCAGCACTCGCCAGATAGTCTTTTTTTCCAGCATAGATACTTGCAGCACCTACAAGCGTCACGAGAACCATACTTGAGAGGATAGCAATGGTTGCAAGCCCAACTGCATTTTTCTTCATCCGAAAGACAAGGTTGGAAATGGAAATCATATTATTAGGCTTGTAATAGTAGCTTTTCTTCTTTTTCAAGAGTTGCAGAACTACTGTTGTCCCAGCGTTGAAGAGAAGATAAGTCCCTAAAATGACCAGTAAAACAGCTAGGAAAAAACTGATAATAGCCGTTACTGGATTCTGAACAGAGAGAGCAAGATAGTAACCATATCCCATAGTCCCAAGTCCTAAAAGGGTTTGAATAACTAGGAAACGTCCTTTTTTCTCACCCTTAAGGCCATCTTTAGTTAATTGTAAAGGATTAAGCCGTAGTAATCGGAAACCATTTACCAAAACCAACAAACTAAAAATACAAGCAAAGATGACAAGAACAATAGGGATCGTCCTTACTTGAAAGGTCGAAACCAAACCAGTACCTTCACCGATAATCCTTTGAAGAAAAGCATAAATGAGTTTATCGAATAGCGCCCCTACACCTATACCTAGAAGCAAAGTCACAAAACCCATAATCATCGTTTCTTTTAAAATCATACTAAAGAGGTGACGCTTCTCCAAGCCTAGCACACTATAGAGACCAAGCTCCTTTGAACGATTTTTCATGACAAAGCTGTTGGCATAAAGAACAATAATCCCAGAGGATAGGGCGACAATTCCAAGTCCCAACCCCAAAACCATCTTGATAGCATCTGCCCCAGTTAAGTCATCCAGATGCGAATTAAGCGTTAAAGATGTAAAAATATAGGTAATAGCAATAACCAGAATAGTTGCCAATGTATACGGATAATAAAGCTTACGATTTTTTATGAGATTGGACAAAGCCAGTCTATTGGTTAGACGAAACATATTAGTTCACCTCACTTGCCATTACTGTAAGTGTATCGGAAATTTCTTGGAACATTTGATGTTCAGACTTATCCCCTTTGAAGATTTGATTATAAAGAATACCATCCTTGATAAACAAAACACGCTGCGCTCGACTGGCGGCCGATGTTGAGTGAGTTACCATAAGAATGGTCTGACCGCTGGCATTAATAGTATCAAAGACATCCAAGAGTGCCGCTGAAGATTTGGAATCCAAGGCGCCTGTTGGCTCATCTGCTAAGAGGATTTCTGGTTTAGTGATGATCGCACGCGCAACTGCAACCCTTTGTTTTTGGCCACCTGAAATTTCATAAGGGTACTTCTCTAGCAAAGAGTGAATTCCCAGTTGACGACTGATAGCTTCAACTTGTGTCATCATTTGCTTAACTGAGCATCGAGAAAGGACCAAAGGTAGCAAGATATTATCTTTAACAGATAGGGTATCTAAAAGATTGAAATCCTGGAAAACAAATCCTAATCTTTCACGACGGAAACTGGAAGCATCCTTATTTTTAATTCTTGCTGTGTCCATACCATTCAGATAGACACGCCCTGCTGTTGGTTTATCAAGCATGGCAAGGATATTAAGCAAGGTTGATTTTCCTGACCCGGACTCACCCATGATTGCAACATAGTCACCTTTATCAACCGTAAAATGGATATCTTTAAGGGCTTCAACTTGATTTCCTTTGAAACACGTTTTATAAATTTTTTTAACATGTTGAACATCTAGTAATGTCATAATAAGCTCCTTTATTTAATAGATTTGGAAGAGATTTTAGGAACCTCTTACTTAACTTCTGATACCATTTTATAGAAAAAGCAAGGTCTCAACCATAACCCTTGCTTTCATTTCTAGTCTTATTTCTTACACTTTTGTAAGTTATTAATCAATAGCCAACTTCTGCTTTTGAAAATGAATGGAAACCGTGGTTCCTTGACCTACTTGGGAGCTAATACTAATATCATGTCCAAGCTGATCAGCAATTTTCTTTGAAAGATAGAGACCTAACCCAGACGACTGCTGAGTCAATCGGCCATTGTAACCTGAAAAACCACGCTCAAAAACCCGTAAAATATCACTATCCTTGATACCAATCCCAGAATCTTTAAGATAAAGCGTATTATCTTTAAAGTAAATGTCAATGCCACCACTCTTTGTGTACTTCAAACTATTTGACAAGACCTGCTCAATGATGACTAAGAGCCATTTTTCATCTGAAATAACCTTAACATCCAGGTCATCTAGGTTAATAGTCAACCCTTTTTGAATAAAGAAAAGACTATGCTTTCGAATAACTTCTTTAACCAAGGGGTCTAATGCAACCTGCCTCAACTGCAAATCATCATGAAAGTTTTCCAAACGTAAATACTGCAAGACCAGATTTGTGTAGGCATCAATCTTGAAGACCTCTTGCTCCAAGAGAGCCCTCGTTTTACTATCTGTAACATCCCCTAACAATAATTGACTGGCTGCTATTGGCGTCTTGATTTGATGCACCCAAAGGGTATAGTAGTCCATCAAATCTGTATAGCGCTTGCGCTCCTCCTCAGTCTGAACCATTTGACTCTCCTTAGCATTTTCCAAGGCCTGAGCTAGATAAAACTCTAAAGGACTTGATGGTGTCATTTTCTCATAGAGATAGGCTAAGTTATAAGACTGATAAGAGCTAACCAAGTCCCAAATAACTATGATGATAGCCACAAATGTCAGTATGGTCAAGGCATAATGAAGAATATCTGCTGCCTCTTCAAATAAAAAAGCAAACAAAACCAAGATGATTCCATTAAAAATAAGCAAAAGATAGAAAGGTAGACGAGACCTAATCTGATATGTGATAAATTGACGCTTATCCATCATGACGCAACCCGTAACCGACACCTTTCTTGGTTTCAATAAAGTCCTTCAAACCAACTGCCTCTAACTTCTTACGTAAACGTGCCACATTTACAGAGAGAGTGTTATCATCAATAAAGAAGTCACTATTCCAAAGCTCCTTCATGAGGTCTTCACGACTAACGATATTACCAGAACGCTCAAAGAGAACTTGTAAAATCTGAAATTCATTCTTAGTCAAAGAAACGACTTCTCCCTGATAAACCAGATCCATGGCCTTAAGGTTCAGAATCACACCCATATATTCCAAAAGACTCTGATCCTTTCCAAACTCATAAGATCGGCGCAAAAGCCCTTGAATTTTTGCCAAGAGAACATTTTGGTCAAAGGGTTTAGTCACAAAGTCGTCCCCACCCATATTGATTGCCATAACGATATCCATGGCCTGATCTCTGGAAGACAAGAACATAATAGGCACCTTGGAGACCTTCCGAATTTCCTGACACCAGTGATAACCGTTGAATAGAGGTAAACCAATATCCATAAGAACCAAGTGGGGTTCTTCTTTTACAAAAAGAGATAATACTTCCATGAAATCTTCAACAAGAACAACTTCGTACTCCCACTGTTCTAGTATTTTCTTGACTTGTTGACGGATAACCTCGTCGTCCTCAACTAATAAAATCTTATGCATAACTCAACCTCTTTCATTTCTCACTATTATAACAAAAATGACATAAGAATCGCCCTTTCTCAGCAAATCTTACAATAATGTTAGATTGAATTTTGCAACTTTTTAAAGAGTGCATTTTTATGGAAAAATTATTTTAGTCTTCAAAGAAAATATAGTATTATAATAGTGTTGATGTTGGTTTATCATCAACCTTCGAAAGCTTCATCAAACAATGAGAACATTACTTATTTATGTCACGAATGGGCGTGACGTTTCTACAAGGTGCCGTAACACCTAACAATAAGTAAGCTAATTTAGTCATAGAAAGATTTCACTGTCTTTTTATGATTTTAAAGGCTTGCTTGGCAAGCCTTTTTCTGTTATTCGATTGGTTTGATCTTTGTCAGAGTCTCAATAGAATATGAGAAAAATCAAAATACACTTTATTTTTTATAGGAGGTAATATGAAATTACTGGAAGACCGCATTCTCAATGATGGGAATGTCCTTGGGGAGAACATCCTCAAAGTTGACTCTTTTTAACTCACCAAGTTGACTTTGAGCTCATGCGTGAAATTGGAAAGGTATTTGCTAAAAAGTTCAAGGATACTGGCATCACCAAGGTGGTGACTATCGAAGCATCTGGTATTGCACCAGCCCTCTATGCTGCTGAGGCCTTGGATGTCCCTATGATTTTTGCTAAAAAGGCTAAAAATATCACCATGAATGAAGGAATCCTCACTGCTGAGGTTTATTCCTTCACTAAGCAGGTGACTAGCACTGTCTCTATCGCAAGCAAGTTCCTCACTCCTGAAGATAAGGTTCTCATCGTTGATGATTTTCTGGCTAACGGCCAAGCTGCCAAAGGCTTGATCCAAATCATTGAAGAGGCTGGCGCACACGTCGAAGCTGTCGGAATCGTTATCGAGAAATCCTTCCAAGATGGTCGTGCTATTTTGGAAGAAGCCGGCTACCCAGTTGTTTCACTTGCTCGTTTGGAGCGTTTCGAAAATGGTCAGGTCGTATTTAAGGAGGCAGACATCTAATGCAAAATAAAGAGAAACACTCGCAAGCGGCAATCTTAGGACTGCAACACTTACTCGCCATGTACTCAGGCTCAATCTGGTTCCAATCATGATTGCTGGAGCTTTGGGCTACTCAGCTCATCAATTAACCTACTTGATTTCAACTGACATCTTCATGTGTGGTGTGGCAACTTTCCTCCAACTTCAACTCAATAAACACTTCGGTATTGGTCTTCCAGTTATGCTTGGAGTTGCCTTCCAATCAGTGGCTCCACTCATTATGATTGGTAAGAGTCATGGTAGCGGTGCCATGTTTGGTGCCCTTATCATTTCAGGGATTTATGTTATCTTTGTTTCTGGTGTCTTTTCAAAATTTGCCAACCTCTTCCCTTCCATCGTTACGGGATCGGTCATCACAACTATTGGTTTGACCCTTATCCCTGTCGCTATCGGAAATATGGGGAACAACGTTGACAAACCAACTGGTCAAAGCCTCTTCCTTGCAGCTATCACGATTCTTATCATCCTTTTGGTTAATATTTTTACCAAAGGATTTATCTAATCAATCTCAATCTTAATTGATTTGGTTATAGGTACTGTTATCGCAGCAAGCATGGGCTTAGTTGACTTCTCACCGGTAGCTGCGGCACCTGTTGTCCATGTGCCAACACCATTCTACTTCGGAATGCCTAAATTTGAGTTGTCATCAATCATCATGATGTGTATCATCGCTACTGTGTCAATGGTTGAATCAACCGGGGTTTACTTGGCGCTTTCTGACATTACCAAAGACCCAATTGATAGCACTCTCCTCCGTAACGGCTACCGAGCTGAGGGTATGGCTGTTCTCCTTGGTGGACTCTTCAATACCTTCCCATACACAGGTTTCTCTCAAAACGTTGGTCTTGTGAAGTTATCAGGCATTAAGAAACGCTTGCCAATCTACTACACAGCTGGCTTCCTTGTTCTTCTCGGACTCCTTCCTAAGTTTGGTGCCTTGGCTCAAATCATCCCAAGCCCAGTACTTGGTGGTGCTATGCTAGTCATGTTCGGTTTTGTTTCTATTCAAGGGATGCAAATCTTGGCACGTGTTGATTTTGCTAACAACGAACACAACTTCTTGATTGCTGCGGTATCAATCGCTGCAGGGGTTGGTCTTAACAATAGCAACCTCTTCAACAGTTTACCAACAGCTTTCCAAATGTTCTTTTCAAACGGTATCGTGGTCGCAAGCTTACTTGCCATCGTCCTCAATGCCATTTTGAACCATAATAAAAAAGAAAAATAACACAAGAACACCTGAGTCGCTTTACTTAGGTGTTTTATCATGCAATAAAACATATTGAATCCAAGTCATATCTATAGTACAATGAAAATATAAATGTTTGAAAAATTAATTTAGAAAGGAGAATAGAATGCACGAAACACATTCTCTCCGTGAGCGATTTCTTGTTTTCTTCAAGATTTTTGTGCCCATACTAATCTATCAGTTCGCCAACTTCTCGGCAGCCTTTGTGGACACTACCATGACTGGTCAATACGATGCCCTACACTTGGCGGGTGTAGCCATGGCAACGAGTTTATGGAGTCCTTTTTTTACCTTCTTAACAGGTATCGTCTCTGCCTTGGTTCCGATTATCGGGCACCATCTAGGGGCAGGTCGCAAGGATCGAGTAGCTCCAGATTTCTATCAATTTCTCTATATGGCTTTAGGTCTATCACTGATCCTCTTTGCCCTCGTTTTTATGGGGGCACCCTTAGTTCTGGGACACTTAGGTTTGGAACCTGTGGTCAGAAAGGTAGCCCTTGGTTACCTACGCTTTTTGAGCCTTGGAATTATTCCCCTTCTGCTCTTTAGCGTGGTTCGCTCCTTTCTTGATGCGCTTGGCCTCACGCGCCTTTCCATGTACCTCATGCTTTTGCTTCTACCACTAAATGGTTTCTTCAATTTTCTCCTCATCTATGGCATCGCTGGTCTACCAGAGTTGGGGGGATCCGGAGCAGGTCTGGGAACTTCATTGGCTTACTGGGCTCTTTTCCTTATTTCCATCGCAGTTATCAGAAAGCATAAGAAAGTTAAACCCTACCAGATTGAAAAAATCCAACCCCTTGATAAGACGGCTCTGCTTGATGCACTGAAACTAGGCCTCCCCATTGGTGGAACGGTCTTTGCGGAGGTCTCCATCTTCTCAGGCGTTGGTCTAGTTATGGCTAAGTATCCATCCCTAGTCATTGCCAGTCATCAGGCGGCCATGAATTTCTCAAACCTCACGTATGCCTTTCCTCTCAGTGTTTCCAGTGCAATGGCTATCATTATTTCTTATGAATTTGGAGCTAAACGCATGGATGCGGTTAAGAGCTATAGCAAACTAGGACGTCTAACTGCCTTAGTTTTTGCTGGCTTTACCTTGTTCTTTCTCTATTTCTTGAGATATGATTTAGCTGAACTCTATGGACATGAACCTGAGTTTTTGAGAATGACAACCGTTTTCATGACCTATAGCCTCTTCTTTCAAGTATCGGATGCCTTTGCGGCTCCACTTCAAGGAATTCTGCGTGGCTATAAGGACACCAAGGTCCCTTTCTATCTCGGTGTCTTGTCCTACTGGGGCTTGACCTTTCCTGTTGGTTATCTTCTTGAAAAAGTTGCTGGACTGGGTCCATATAGTTACTGGATTGGCCTGATTGCCAGTCTTATCGTCAGTGGTCTTTGTTACCAATGGCGCCTAAATAGAATCGTCAAACGCTACGAATCACATCATTAATATACCTTAAACAGTCTAGTTAGACTGCTTTTTCTCTGCTCAAAACTTGATAATAAAGAAAAAGCCTCCTTCATATTGAAAACAAATAAACTGTTGTCAATGTACAGAAAGTTTCTTTTATGAGTGATTAGTTATATTCAGATTTTCCTGCTTATTGCCAAACTGGATCCATTAATGAAAGCATAGATGTTTAATATTGAAAAAGGTCAATTTTTGTCCTGAATGGTTAGGTGATATTTTATGTTAGATTTAAAAGGCTTTCCTTAATTTCTTTTACATGCAAAAGAGGTTGGTAGCAAGGGACTCCAACCTCTTTAGTTATGACATGATTCTGCTAAAAACATCTCTTAAAACTCGTGACTAGTCAATCTACTTGGTCAAGTAAGTAGGCATAGCCTTCTTTTTCCATATCAGCTTTAGGCACAAATCGCGTTGCTACACCATTGATACAGTAGCGTAACCCCCCCTTGTCACTTGGCCCATCTGGAAAGACATGCCCAAGATGAGAATCTCCTACACGACTACGAACCTCAATACGATCCATATTGTGAGAATGGTCTTCTTTGTAGTTGGCAACCTCGGGACTAATAGGACGAGAGAAACTTGGCCAGCCACAGGCTGAATAAAACTTGTCCCTAGATGAAAAGAGAGGCTCACCGGTCACTACATCAACATAAATCCCTGGTTCAAAATGATTCCAAAGTGGGCTTGTAAAGGCTCGTTCTGTTCTATTTTCTTGGGTCACAGCATAGGCTTCTGGACTCAGACTTACTTTAAGTTCCTCCTGACTTGGCTTGTGATAAGAACTTGAATCAATAACAGGGTTAACGGCTTGATTAACATTAATATGGCAATAGCCATTAGGATTCTTCTTGAGATAGTCCTGATGGTATTCCTCAGCAGGAATAAAGTGCTGAAGTGGCAACAACTCAACCGCCAAAGGCTGATCATATTGCTCAGACATTTCTTGGAAAACTTTCTCGATGATTGGCAGGTCATTTACATCAGTATAGTAAACACCCGTACGGTACTGGGTTCCCACATCATTCCCCTGTTTGTTTTTGCTTAGAGGATTGATGATACGGAAAAAATGTAGCAGAATCTCTCGCAATGTCACCTTGCCAGCATCATAGGTCACCTGAACAGTCTCAGCATGTCCCGTCTGACTGATGAGCTCATAACGAGTCGTCTCACTACTACCATTAGCATAACCCGAAACCGCATCTAACACACCAGGCACACGAGAGAAGTACTCTTCCACACCCCAGAAACAGCCACCAGCAAGATAGATCACATGATTATTTGGATTTGACATCTTTAGCACTCCCTTCACTAGATACTTGCATCTCCACGCTTTAAGTGTAACGCTTTTTGGGATATTTCGCACTTATGGTGACTTGGAGAGAAAAAAATCCCATCACAATTGTGATAGGATTCATTTTTATTCCATTTTATTCCATTTCAAAGCTTTCACTCTTGATTTTATCTGGTAAAACGAGAGACAAGAGGATACACAAGATGGCTGGAATCAACCATGGCAGTGATGCTCCCGATAATGGAAGGAAGTTAATGATGGCATTAAGTCCTGCAAGTTTGAACTGACTGCCAATTACACTAAGCAAAGCGATAAGTGTCACTACAGTAACTGTAATTTGCATACCAGGTTTAGACAAGGCTACAAACTTATTAGCAATTACAATCATAACAATTGTAATTGTAATTGGGTAAAGAATCAAAAGTACTGGTACTGAGAAAGCAATGATATTATTAAGTCCCAAGTTGGCAATCGCAAATCCAATAAGAGTAAAGACAATAGCATAGGTTTTGTATGAGACTTGTGGGAAGGCCTTATTAAAGAACTCACCGGTCGCCACAATCAAGCCTGCTGTTGTCGTAAAGCACGTCACTGTTACCATAACTGCTAGGAAAATCTGTGAAATCGGACCAAAGATAGCCTGTGTTGCACTCGATAGAACTGCTGCTCCAAGGTTAGCACCTTCTCCCAAAGTTGATGTATCAAGTGGGAAATGGTTACCCAAGAATGCTAGACCTAAGTATAAACCTGAGAACATCAATCCAACCAGAATACCTACAATCCAAATGGTTGAGATGTACTCTTTTTTAGATTTAAAGCCTAATTGATTGAGGGTTACTACTGCCACCACACTAAAGGCTACCGAAGCCAAGGCATCTAAAGTATTGTACCCTTCCAAGAAACCATTACCAAAAGCTGAGGCTTTATAAGCTTCTGTTGCAGTATGTGTGCTATGACCACCATATTTAAAGGCACCAACTACAATCAAAATAACGATTAATAGGGCAAAAATAGGAGTCAGGATTCGACCAATACTATCTAAAATCTTAGAAGGATTCATTGCAATCCATAAAGCCAAGGCAAAATAAACGGCTGTGAAGGCAAGTAACCATAGACTAGTATGACTATTACCAAGTATTGGTTCAATACCAATTGAAAAAGCTGTTGCTGCTGTCCTTGGGATGGCAAAGAATGGTCCAATAGACAAGTAAAGCACCGACAAGTATAGCAAGGCAAACTTAGGTGAGATTTTTTGAGAAATCTCATGAATATATCCCTTCGGATTTAGAGTCCCAATAATAAGTGTTAGAATTGCAATTCCGACACCAGATAGAACAAAACCGGCAATAGCTGGCCAGAAATGACCTCCAGATTCAAAGCCTAGCTGAGGTGGGAAAGTTAGGTTTCCCGCTCCGAAGAACATACCAAACAGTAAAAGGGCTGTAAGGCCTCCTTTTTTTAACATAAGTTACTCCAATCTAAAACAAAACATGACGTTTCAAAAGGAAACGGCTTGTTCATTAATACTTTTAGTTAACTTAATTAGTATGACATGATTAATTTGGAATTTCAAGCTATTGAAACTTATCCACAAAGGTTTTTAAAATTTCAAATATTCTGCCTGATTGGATGAAAAAACTAGACAAGATTCCTATCTCGTCTCGTTTAACGACTTAAATTATGGGTGACTAACAATTAGCTCAAGATTTCCCTCGATTTCCCAAGCTTGAACATCGCTTGGTAGAATGAAATGACCTCCTTTGGCAATGTCGTAATCTTGCCCGTCTACGTTAAGGCTTCCTTGACCATCAAGCACACTAAACAAACTGTAATCAGCAGTCTTTTCAAAATCAGCCTTACCTGAAATTTCCCATTTGTAAACAGCAAAGAAATCACTTGCCACTAAGAGCGTTGATTTGAGATCATCTACTTTTGTTGTAACTGGGCGACTGTTGGCAGGTTCTCCAATAGTAAGCACGTCGATAGATTTTTCTAGATGGAGCTCACGCAAATTGCCTTGGTCATCCTTACGGTCAAAATCATAAACACGATAAAGTCGTATCACTAGATTGTTGTGTTTCAAGAACCATGATACCTGCACCAATAGCATGCATGGTACCACTTGGTACATAGAAGAAATCTCCTGCTTTAACTGGAACCTTGGTCAAGAAATTTTCCCAATCCTTACTTTCAATTTGCTGGCGCAATTCTTCTTTTGATTTAGCATTGTGACCATAAATGATTTCTGCACCTGGTTCAGCGGCAATGATATACCAACACTCTATTTTACCAAGCTCACCTTCATGTTCAAGTCCATAAGCATCATCTGGGTGGACCTGAACTGAAAGCCAATCATTGGCATCCAAAATCTTCGTCAAAAATGGGATATGACAACATTTCAGATATCTTCATCGCTGAATATGATAAAGGAAACATTAATGTCGTGACTTATTAGACAAATCACTTGCATTACGGTCTAATATTTTCTACAATGGTCTCATCATAAAAAAGGAGGTACTATCATGGGTATCGAAGATAAATTGAATCAAGCTAAAGGAGCTCTTAAAGAGGGTGCTGGTAAACTGACTGGCGATAAAAAGACTGAAATCGAAGGTGCGGTTGAAAAAGTTGTAGCAAAAGCAAAAGACGGTATCAAATATGTTAAAGAAGGCGTTGATGATGCGGTTGAAGTCCTTAAAAATAGCTTTAAAAAATAAGACAAAAAAGAAGTTTTCAAGCCATTTGGCAAGAGAACTTCTTTTTTATTTTTTTCTAAACTGAAATTACTTACGAGAACGCTTGCTTCCTTTAAGTGCAAATGATGTTTCATAAGTACAGCTCCTAATGCACCTAATCCCAAGCTACTCACATTACCAGTATCTGGTAAAGTTGATTTATTTACTTGGCTACTTTGTGAACTTTTAGCAGACTGTTTAGCCTTAGAGCTTTTATTTTATTTTTGAACAAGATTAGTTTGTACAACTGAGCTACCCAAAATTAAGCCAGCGACTAGGACTGCCCCAACTTTTTTACCGTTTTGATGATTTCTTAATGGCATAACGTTCTTGTGTTTGTTTGGTATGTTTGTATGTCATCTATTAAACCTTCTACTTACTTTTGCGATGACTCTATTAAACACTAGAAAACTAGAACAAGGCCTAAAGAAACGTTAATCTTTACTTAAAGTAAAAAAGTCCCCAAAATATTGAGAACTTTCAATCTCTAGGATAGACCAGTCTAAATTTTTCCAAAACAACTTGGCTTTCCTAACTAAAATTCAATCCGGCCTCATGCAACCATTTGATAAAGAGGTCCTCATGAAACTTTTGCCAGTAAACTAGGCTTCAATCTCCTTCACCTTCTTTGTATGGTCAACGCTAACTTGTTTAAAAGGAAGAACCACAATTTTAGTTGTTTCAATAATACAAACGGCATTTTACTTGGGCAATGGGGCCTAGCTAACTGCAAACAAGTCGACAGGTGAGCTAATTACTGTCTTTTGTCCCATCAAAACCAAATTGTGAGCTAGTCTGTCTCTACTTCAAATATCAAAAATGGTAGGCCAAAAGGGCTCTACCATTCTCATCTTAATACTTAGAATGTTTGTAACCGTAAAAGGCATAAATAGCCGAACCAATTAGCACTGCTATGCCAAAGGCTGACCAGGTTTGACAACTGTACTGACTCATAAATGAGAGACAGACGATGATGGAAAGGATTGGTAAGACAGGAACAAATGGGACCTTAAACTCATCCTTCTGTGGCAAGCCCTTGTCTTTACGAAGAATGATAAGAGCAATAGCCAAGAGGATCAAATAAGCCAAAGTCGAAATATTAACCAAGGATGCCATATTAGCCAAAGAAAAGATGCCTGATGAGATGGCAGAAAGGATACCAGTCAAAAGTGTCGCATAATGTGGAACCTTATGGGTCTTTGAAACCTTTTGAAAAGTTTGTGGAAGAAATCCATCACGCGCCAAGCTATAAACCATGCGACTAAGGGCATAGGCCATGGAAATACATACGGTAATCAAGGTCATAATGGCAACTACCGATACATAATTGGCTGCCCAAGACACACCAATATAACGAAGGGCATAAGCTACGGCATCGTCGACATTTAACTTGGTATAGTGGACAACTCCCGTCAAGACTAATGAAACCACTGCATAAAGTGAAGCGACGATAATCAAAGCGAGAACTATACCTCGAGGAACATTCTTTTGTGGTTCCTTAATCTCATCTACTGTCATAGAAATGGATTCAAATCCAAGAAAACCAAAGAACATGAGAGAAGCACCTGCCATAATCCCCGTCTTCCCACCATAAATTTGGCCGAAGCCAAATGGTGCAAAGTTAGCCCAGTTGTCCGGATTCAGATGGAAAAGACCAACTAGGATGAAAACCGCCAAGGCAGAGAACTTAAGCACTACTAGGAGTGAGTTCAAACGAAGGACTTGTTTGGAATCCATGAGGAGAAGAGCCGTCACAAGCACCAAAACCAAGACTGGCAATAGGTCAATATAGGTCCCCTGACTCGGATTAAAAGGGCCACTGATAGCCTTGGGGAGCTGTAGACCAAAGCTTGCCAAGAGCCCCTTGAGGTAGGCTCCCCAACCAGAGGCAACACTAGACACGGCGTTCATGAAAACGATCATTGTAAGCCATCCGCCCATCCAAGCAGGGTACTCACCCCAAGAAGCATAGAGATAACCATAAACACCACCAGCGGATGGATAGCGTGAGGCAAACTCAGCAAAGAAAATCGCCGACATACCCACACAAACGGCTGAAATCAAAACCGAAATAATCAGGGCTGGACCTGCCAAGGTTGATGCCGCGGTACCAGTAATCGTAAAGATTCCTGTCCCAACCATGGCACCGATTCCCAGAAGGACTACATCCCTAAGGGTCAGATGCCGTTTCATCTCGGTTTGAGACAAACCAACATCCTTTTTACGAAAAATACTCATTTTTATACTCCATTTTCTGAGAAATACCGCACTATTATACCATACTGCAAGACAAAAATAGAGCTATTTCTGTGTTTTTATACCTCTATTAATAAAAAGCATATCAAGATTAAGATTTCGTAACAAGTATTTTCTAACGTGTGCCCTATCTCTATCAAAAACCGACTGCTCAAAACTTTGCTTTAGTTGTCCATTATTCTGCAGTTTTAGTAAATTGGGATCATTTAAATTAGAAAACACTATGAAACTGAAAAAGGTTTTAAATCTCAAGTTATAGCTTTCATTTATAATTAATCTACTAACTGGTCTTAGGATACAAAAAAATAACAAGATTTCTCAATCCTGCTACTTTTTTGTCTTATCATTTTGATAATGTTCAGTCATAGTACAGCCAATTGTCAAGCTAACTGCCTGAGTTAAAGTGATTATTTATCGCCAAAAACTTTGAAACGACCTTCTGTTTGGATGTCTTTGTCTCCTGCTGGTGCAACGATTTGACCAAATGGTGCTTGGGCACGGAGTTTCCAGTTAGCTGGGATGTCGTATTTTTCAGCTAATTGTTCATCAACAAGTGGATTGTAGTGTTGTACGTTCATACCCATATTCTTCTCAGCCAAAGCCAACCATGTCGCATAAAGGGCGATTCCATGACCTTGCTCTGACCAAATTGGGAAGTTTTCAGCGTAAAGTGGGAATTGCTCTTGAAGGCCTTTCACTACATCTTGATCTTCATAGAAGAGGATTGTTCCCTTAGCTTGAGCAAAACCTACCAAACGTTCTTTTGTTGCCTCAAAAGCTTCTGCTGGCGTTACTTTTTCAAGCTCTGAATAAGCGATTTCATTCCAGAAAGCATCTGATTCTTCATCCAGCAAGATCACCACACGTGATGTTTGTGAGTTGAAGGCTGTTGGTGTGTTAAGGACAGCTCCTTGAATGGTTTCAATCAATTCTTGGTTAGAGAGCTCAAGGTCTTTTCCCAAAGCATAGATTGAACGGCGTTTTATTTGTAAGTCTGTAAAGTAGGTCATAGGTATTCCCTCTTCCTCTATGATAAATGTTAATTGTTAAAATTGTTAAGCTATTTTGTAATAACTTTGATTACAATAACCATTATAGCCGTTAAAAATGTAACGTCAAAAGTTACGACTCAAAAAATCACTAGTTATTAATATTTCTTTCTTACGCGTGTCAAAATACCATCCTTATCCTAAACTGTTAACTCATTAGAAGATGACCATTTGACCTTGCCTCCACGATTGTTAGTACGCTCTGCTATGCCAACCAAGTCGTCCTTGTTTGCCACTTCAATGACGTAGTAAGCAAGACCAGGCATATCTTTGTCACGTTTGGACAAGTTTTTTCCGCCCCACTCGTTGACCGCAAGGTGATGGTGGTAATCACCTGAAGCAATCCAACTAGTGCTTGGAATGGTAAACTTATCCGCTAGCTCTAAAACATCCTGATAGAAAGTGCTTGCTAGCTGACTATCTTTGACTGATAAATGAATATGCCCCATGCGAGTATCCTTAGCTATCACAAAAGGCTCAACCTTCCGTCCCATATCGTAAATTTCTTGAGCTAATAACTCTTCTGTGACACCAACGATGCGACCATCCTCACGAATATCCCATTCAGCAACCGACTTGTCTCTATAAAGCTCAATACCATTGCCTTCAAGGTCTTCCAAATAAAGGGCTTCACTATAACCATGGTCAGCTGCACCGACAAATGGATAATCCAGATCAGCAATATGTTTGAAAACATCTGCTAAATCTTCGCGAGACGGTAACAAAATCGCCATATGGTAGATACCATAACTGGACTTGACCGCTTCCTCACGATTGGTCTGAATCAGATGGACCAAAGGCTTGTTTCCAGCTCCTAAAACAACTTCCCTTTCCGTTTTGGTTAGGATTCCAAGTCCAACAATCTGTGTGTAAAAGGCCGTCTCCGTCTGACCAGCTAAGTCCTTTACATTGAGTACCACCTCTACTAAATAAATCTTACTATTGTAGTCATATGTCATATGATTTTCTCCTGTGTTGTAATCATTTATATGACATTATTACACTTGGTTTTATTGTAATGTCAATTATTACAACCTAGAATCAAAAAAGAAACCGAATAATTTTCGATTTCTTATCATTTAAGATCTAAAAATCAAGCTCCAGTTTCTTTCCAGTTAGCCTTAGCATCCTTTAAAATACCAGCTAAAGTTTTCTTTTCGAGTTCTTTTTCCATTGCCATTTGAACATCTTCTAGGCTCTGATCCAAAATACCATGAATATTACGTCCTACTGGACACGCTGGATTAGGATTGTCATGAAAACTAAAGAGTTGCCCACTTGGACCGATGCTATCCACCGCACGATAAACCTGTAAAAGGTTAATTTCCTCTGGTGCCATGGCTAATGTCGCTCCTCCACTTCCCCTTTGAACAAAAATCAAGTCTGCTTTCTTCAGTTGTGACAAGGTTTTGCGGATAATAACTGGATTGACACCCACACTCCTCGCCATTAAATCACTGGTTAGCTTAGTTTCATTTCCCTTATTTTGTGCTATGAGGGTCAAAATATGGACAGCAATGGTAAAGCGACTTGGAATTTGCATATCAAGAACCTCTCGTTAATCTTTTTCTTTTCAATCAATTATAACAAAACCAACGTTGTAAAACAAGGAGTTACAACAACTGAAAGAGTTCCTCTTACACTAAAAAAATAGAGCTATCATAAACTCTATCCTTTTGTATTTGAAAATAAGTAACTAGACTAATAATACATAGTATTATTAGTCTAGTGAGGCTCTAATTTGGTCTTTTGCTTCTTGCGAAGACCTTGTCCTTCGATATGTTGTTTGATCAGGTCCACTACTTCATCATTGGTTGGTAAATCCGAGTGTTGGGCATCTTCACCTGTAACAGTGATTTCAGTGTAACTTTTTGCCTGATTCTGATAGATATATTTCCCAGCGGACACACTAGCATCAGGAACCAGCTCGTCCGAATCATAGGTAATGGTTCCCGCTACCGAATAGACATGCAGGGTAGACGGAATATTCTCTTTAGCAGCTATAAAGTCTGCTAGCATGACCGATTTATTTTTAATATTGGTTTCAGTGAAATTATAGGGCGTTCCGATAGTCATCAAAGAATTTATCTTGACATCGTAGTCGCTAAGATAATTTTCAATAAAAGCCGTATAAATCAAGCCACCATTTGAATGTGCCAACCCTTTAAAATTATTGAAATTGTATTTATTCTGCAAGGCTTCAAAGGCCTGATTCATCATCTTGGATTGTTTCTTAATATTGCTATAGCCATCCTTATTATTTTCAAATCCGATAACAATAATAGGTTCATTGTCATTTTTCCTGATTTTACCCTCAAAGGTGATACGCCCATTATTCCAAACCTTAACCTTGAGGAGGCTATGCTTGGTACCACGACGGTCTTGATTAAGCTTACGGACTAGGCCATCAAATCTATTTTCCGTAGCAGAGCTCCCTGGAATCATGATAATGGGAGACAATTTTGAATTATAGAAAGTCTCTATTTCCTTGACATTTTTCCTAGTCCAACTATAGGATGGGACGGCTAGACCAATGAGAAAGAGAGCAACAAGGATAAAGACCAACTTAGTTTTTTTATTTAGTTTCAAGGCTTTCTCCTTCCTCTTTTAGACCGTGTTGTACCTTATTAGACAGACGCACAAATGGAATAAAGATAAGAATGTCGACTCCCAAACAGAGGATACTAATAGCTAGAGCTCGTAAGCTACCCCCAGTTCCGATAAAGGCGTAAAGAAGACTTGGTGTGCCATCTGGAACTGGATAAACCGCAGCTGGCATAAGATGGATAGCCAAGGACACCGCAGCAATACCTATATTTACCATAGGTGCCAGTAGGAAAGGAACCAAATAAACTAAATTTAACAAGACTGGTATCCCCACCATAAATGGAGCCCCATAGTTAAAGAGACTAGGAAAGACACTTAGAAGACTCACCTTCTTATCCTTATAACTGGTTGATGCTAAAAGCAGAGCCACCAAGAGGGCTAGACCTGAGCCAATGCCAGCAACCATACCATAACTATGATAAAGGTTTGTTAGCGTATAAAGGTGGGGAAGCCCAGTCGTCGTATGATGAGAAACAGCATAGGTCAGATTTTCCAAGGCAAAACTATCCTCGGCAATGGAATTTGGGGTAAAAACCTGATTATTCCCAATCCAAGCAGAAAAAGTGTTCAAAAGTCCCATCATAAAGGTTGACAACAGATGATTATCAGTTACAGTAAAGGTAGAAGTAAACTTCCTAATCGTTTGAAAAACATTAGGTTGATCTCCAATAACAAGAAGAAGGTTAAGCCCAATAGCTAAAATGAGTGATAAAAAAATGGGACGAACAGTCTTTGGTTGATAAATATAGTCCTTATCCACAATCTGATCATCACTAGCTCTCGAAAAGCGAAAAATCTGGCCAACCAGATACCCCACAAATATAGCCAAAATAATATTGATTGAATCCGGTAAATTGATACGAGTCAAGATACCATCGTTTAGCGGTGACAGCAACAGCTCCTGCGATCCTATAATCAAGCTAACCAAAAGGGATGTCACACCAGCTGTACCAGTACTTCTACCATAGTGACCAGCTGTGTATTTTCCTGCAAAATAGGTTGATAAGGGCCCTGCTAAGCCACCAAGAAAGTTGGAAAGATTATTGAGCACCTGCCCAGTTATCTTAAAGGTCGGTAACCAGTCAGAAACTGAAAACAGCTGATTGATATAGCCCATCTCCGAAAAAACAGATAGTGAAATCACCCGAATAATTCCTGAAATCAGAAAAAATGGAAAGAGCGAAACCAAGGTCTTTTGAGTAATCTGGACAAAGCCCCGCTCACGAAGCCAGAGAAACCTCAGGATCAAATAGTTTATCATGAAAGACTCCTAGAAATTGGCAAAAGTAAACTTTAAATGCAACGTTTTCTTACATTATAGCACAAAGAAAGAGGCCTCACCTTAATCCTGGGTTACACCAACTTCTCAATCTTACTAAAAATACTTTGTTATCTTTTAATACAAAAAAACATGAGTCTCCACTTTTGAAACTCATGGCCGATTATTTATTAAGCAAAAGTAGTCACATCAGAGGCGTCCAAACGAACAGACTCAAAGCCTTCTTCATCAGCTTTCCCAAGGGCAATAATCAAAATAGGCACATGTCGGTCTTCATCAAGACCAAACGCTTTGGCAAGACCGTCTTTTTTATAGCCACCGATGGCATTTGTATCGTATCCATAAGAGCGAGCAACGAGCATTAACTGCATAGCAGCAAGGCTAGAGTCGATATGGACAATTTCATTCATCACTTCGAAAGGAGCATTCTCATACATTGGTACAATGCTTGATAGTTGTTTCTCCTTGACCTCTTCTGGCATTTTTCCTTGAGTAACGGCCTTCCCATAGATTTCTTCTGCTCTTTCTTGGCTCTTCAAATCGGCAAAAATGAGAACCATGGCTGAGGATGTTTCATTTTGTACACTATTGTAGCTGACAAAAGGTTTCAATTTATCTTTGCCTTCTTCGCTATCAACGACAACAAAGCGCCAAGGTTGCATGTTCACTGATGATGGTGCCGTAACGGTTTTATCCAAGATTTCCAACATTTCTTCACGTGGAATCTTGACAGAGGTATCAAACTTACGAATGGAACGACGGTTATATACAATATCTGAAAAATCATTACTTACTATAGGCATCTTATGTCTCCTTTTTATCATTAGACAAAATTAATATAACCAAGATTATAACACAAGACTATTTTTATCAAAAACAATTACTACAAAAATACCTAAAGATTGGTTTTCTTGAGTCCCAGACGTTTCACTTCAGATGAATAGTAAACCATGATGGTCAAGAGGCTGAGTGTGATTAGCCAGATTGACTTAATATAAATGAAGCGCATGAGAAGAGCTGATACAACAGCACCAAGCATAAAACTGCCTACGACAAAGCTATAATTGACCGCCTGGCAACGATATTTTTTCTGATCCTTGCTACCCTGAATAACATAATAAAGTGCCGTCAGCATCCTTCGATAATTTCCTGAAGTCATAAAAATCACAAAGGGGTGATTTTCAATCTGACTACTGGTAAAAGTCTTCATCATGACACCCGCAGAAAATGCAATAATCGGAAGCTCTATTAGAGCATTTGGCCATAAGAATGGTAAAATAGCAGTCATCACACAAAGAGGAAGTAGACCATGAACACGACAGTAAGCATTCTTACGATGGTCTTTAAACCACATTCCAAAAAGAAAACCTATGGAAAAGAATAGAATAGAAAAACATCGCAACATGTTATGGTACATGCTACTACTACGCCAGTCAGCAACTAACAAGAGAATATTCCCCGTCTGAGTGGCAACCAAACTATGGTAATACACATGACAAAAGACATTCCAAAGCTCCCCCCGAAAAACTGAGCAAATGGGCCATCATACATGTATTCTGAGGCAAAAGATTTCGAGACTCCATTACGTAACTCCCATCTATAAATAAAAAAATGATAGTTTTATTATAGCAAATCTAAAGAAACACACTAAAAATTAACTGTGTCAGGATCAACCTGAGTTTTGATCCCTTGAATCTTATCCAAGACTGCCATGTCTTCCTCTGACAAATCAAAGTCAAAGATATCCAAGTTGGCTTCAATATTTTTTGGTGTCACTGACTTAGGTAGTGGCAAGAAACCTTTTTGAAGGCTCCAACGTAGGGCAACTTGAGCAACAGATTTTCCATTACGTTCAGCCACCGCTTCAACATCTTCATTCCCAAAAATACTACCAGTACCTAGTGGGCTATATGCTTCAAGAAGAATGTCACGCTCTCGGCAATAGGCAACCAAATCTTCTTGGGTACAACCTGGAGCCAAGAGAATTTGATTGACATGTGGCACAATTTCAGCTGTTTCAAAAAGAGCTTCTAGATGATGTTGCATAAAGTTAGACACACCGATAGCACGCACCTTACCTTCTTTGTAGGCTTCTTCCATTGCCTTCCAAGCCCCTGCATTGCCAGCCTTCCAAGCATCATTCTCACGAAGTGCCTTTGGATTTGGCCAGTGGATGAGAAAAAGATCCAAATAATCCACACCTAATCTTTCGAGAGATTCGTCGATAGAGGCCTTAGCCAAATCGTAATCGTGCTTATCATTCCAGAGTTTAGTCGTTAGGAAAAGATCCTCACGCGCCACATCACTATCAGCAATCGCCTTACCTACAGAAACCTCGTTACCGTAGATTTGTGCTGTATCAATATGGGTGTAACCAGCCTTAAGTGCGAAACTAACGCTATTGTAGGCTTCTTCCCCTTCTGGAATCTGCCAAGTCCCAAAACCAATTTTAGGAATAGCAACCCCATTTGAAAGTGTATATGTTTCCATCCTGTTCTCCTTTTCAAGTTGTAATAGGATTATCTTAAAAGATATCAGATAAAAATGCAAAGATTTGCTATGGACTACAGGAAAAACTCCAAATTGCAGTTTTCTACCAGGTGGTGCTCCTATTCCTTATGATTAATCTCTATCGTCATAACCTTTTGGATGGCTTGAATGCCATGCCCAGGCACTTTCGATGATTTTTTCGATATTGTCAAATTGTGGTTTCCAACCTAGGACTGTACGAGCCTTTTCAGAGGATGCAATCAATGTATCTGGATCACCAGGACGACGACCTGATTTCTCAGCTGGAATTTCTTTACCAGTAACCTTACGAGCTGCTTCAAGGATTTGAAGATTTGAAAATCCTGTTGAAGATCCTAAGTTGAAGGCTGTTGACTCATTGCCCTTACGGAGATACTCCATTGCTAAGAGGTGGACATCCGCTAAGTCGAATGGATGTACATAATCACGAACATTGGTACCATCTGGAGTATTGTAGTCGTCTCCAAAAATTATGATTTTCTCACGAACACCTTGAGCCACTTGGAGAATAATTGGCAAGAGGTGGGTTTCAGGACCATGATCCTCACCAATCGAACCATCAGGTTTGGTACCCGCCACATTAAAGTAACGAAGAGGAACATACTTGATGCCGTAGGCTTGGTCTGACCACTTCATGATAGTTTTCATCATAAGCTTACTTTCACCGTTCTGATGGTTCTATTTTACGTTTTTCTAGAATTTATGCAAGCGTTTTCTTTAATTGTTTAAAACATTTCAATTATGAAATTAAATATTCTAAAGTGATTGTTATCTAGAAATCTAACTGCTGAGATGAGAACTCAAATTAAATCAGGAATCACATTATCATCGTGTGGACTCTTTTGATTCCATTCAATGACTAAATTTAAGAAGTCATCTTTGGTTAATGACTTGTCAATATTTAAAATTGTAGAGAAAAGTAACATTTCTTTTCCTTTCAGAATCTAATATTAAACCATCTAAAATGGTAATTCTTCATCGAAAATATCTTCATTCAACATTTGCACTTTTGGAAATTTTTTCTCATAGAAATCAATTAAAAATAGTCCAACGGTCGCACATGCATTAACTACAAAATAGGCATATAAGGGTTCTGAAATCAAGTATTTTTCAGAATCCTGACCATGAAACAGAGTATTATCACTCCTTAAATCCTCTATTGCTTTTGCAACTGTTACGAATGAGGATGAAATAGATTTCATTTGGTTTGGTAATTCAGGGCTATCTGGATTAAGTTGAAATACTTTTAATATTTCTTGAACTAACTTCTTACTATTAGCATTAGAAACAGATATATGAGCAAATCGGCTATCTGATAAAATCTCTTTAATAATACTTTCTAAAACTGAATTTGCATTTCCAACGGCATCAGCTGGATTTTTCTCAATGTTCTGAAATGCTTTTTCAAAACTAGTTGAAGCATTTTTATAGTCATCCTTTAATTTATTTCGAAAAGTTGGTATAGATGGTATAAAGTCAGGAGTTTCAATCCCCAGATCAATAGCCATTTTGATTAACACTTCAGGTTCATTTTGAGCAATATTTCCTAACGTATCAAATAATTGAATCTTGTCGTTCACGTAAACAATATCAAAGTTTGCATTTCCAAAATTATCATATAAAGTTTGGTTTAATTTCACATATTGCTCAACCTTTTTGTAGCTAGTATATTTTGACCAAATCGTTTTATCTAATTTCTCAATTAACTCCATACGATAAACGGCAGAAATATCCATCCTTACTCCATTTCTTTTATATTTTCTTCAATGAAGATAATTTCTTCTTCACTTAGCTCATATTTTCGATACAATTGCTGATTGATTTTTGCAATGGATTGTGACCAATCAATATCTGAGTCACTTGTAAAACTTTGAAGAGGTACAAATCTATAGGTTTTTCTTGTACCATTTTGATTTGCCTTTGCTAACATAATCAACATGCGAACAAATTTTGTTTTTAGATATTTTGATAAATTATTAGCAGTATCTCTGGTCAACTTAAGATTCCCACCAATAACCAGATATGTTTCTGTACAAGCACTTTTGGGTTCCGAAACGATAGTATTCAAATTATCGTCTGGCAAATCTGTTCCAATATTATTTGCAAATGCAGTTAAAACTTTATAAGAATCAACTAATTCCAGATTTCGTTTAATTGTGGACCTAGGTAAAAATCCTACACGCCCTTTACTTGCATAGATTTTTATATCATTATCATCATTTTCTTCTCCAAAATCCTTCATCGTTGTAGCAATACCAAAAGGATTTCTCTCTGAAACAAATCCATATAACATTAATTTCTTATCTTCAAAGTCCAAACTAATATAGTTTCTTTCCAACATGTTCTGGAGAAGTGTATACGCTCTACTATCAGAAATAAACAAATCTAAATCTAGTAAGCGATAAGGTCTATCCGAACTATCTACTATCTTAGAGTTTTTTATAGTCTCCGTATGTATGAAGCATTTCGTATTATTAAAATTAGCATCCCAAACAAAGAAATTAACTCCTCCTCTTAAACTTACATTTTGAAAAACATCATTTGGTGTGACATAATTATGAAAAGATTTGATATGAATATCTTCCAGCATTTTTCTTCTAAAATTATCTAAACCTTTCCCTCCCAAGAACCAAACACTAGGCGTAATTAACGAAATATACTTAGGTTTAATACCAATAGAAAGTTCTATAAATTTATCGTACAACGGCGTGGCGCTTCCATTACCAGATTTATTATCTGATTCCTGATACGGTGGATTCCCAATCACAACATCAAACTTCACTTTTCCAAAAGCCTCCTCTACTTGTTTTTTACCTTCTTCTATACTTGATTTTAATGTATCTGAGAAGTTTTCGATATAGGCTACATTAGTCTTATATTTCTTATAGCCTTTTAAAGTTCTTTCTGTAATGGTCTTAGCCATTGGTGTTTTTGCAATGGCATAGATATTATTTTCTAAGATCCCACGATAGACACTTTCGGCATCAAATCGATTATCATCATTATTTTGTACATATTGATAATAGAGACTCATAGCAGCATGCAAAGGATAAAGCCCTGTCTTAGCATTGATATCAATAATCTTAGTTTCTGGATGATAGACACTATCAGTAACATCTGTTTCTACCCAATGGAGATTTGGTGTAGCACCATCAGTCATTGACTCAAAGTTATCGTCATAGAAATTAAGTCCACCAATACCTTTTGCAATTTGCATATTGACCACGCGCCATGGTGTCAAAACAGTTTCTTTATCAGGATTCTTGAAGCTACCAAATAAGGTTGCGATCTCTTCGGCACGCTCAATAAAATCAAGACTATCAAAAGATTTAGCTCGTTGACGAATGATTCGACCTGCTTCAATAAAGACCTCTGCATCATAATACTTGGTAATTTCTTTGAACATCCCTTTAGTGAATCCAGCAGGCATAAATTCTTTCCAAGATTCATCATCGACTTCCTTGATAAAGTCTTCGATAGTGATATCTTTACTTAAGTCAACATCCATTCCGTAGATCATCATTGGAATACGGATAGAAACTCCACGTAAGATAGAAATCATCGTTTTTTGTTGTTTGCGAGCCTCTTTGAGTTTCTCCATTGCCTCTTTTTCCTCTTGGCTACGCTCACGAGGTTTCTTTTTCTTAGCTTTTTCTGCCTGGTCATATTCTTCATCAGTCAAATCACTAACGTTTATTGTCACTTTGGTAGGCGTTTTTTGTTTTTGCGTCTTACCAACGATAGCATTTAGTTTATTGAAAAGTTCTGCATCATCAGAAGTTAGTGTTAAGAGATTATCATTGTAGAGACTATCATCTTCAAAACCTGAACGTACTGCTTTTTCAGCATATACTTTTTTGATTTGAGTCAACATACGGTCAACATTAAATGGTTCCATGCCATTATCACTTTTACCTAAGATAGGCAGAAAGTTAAGCAAATTCGCCATCGCCTGTTTTTGCTGATGGGTATTTTTCTTTCCAACACCAGAGTTTATTTGGGCTGTCTCAGCCATTACTGTTAAAGCACGATCTGGAGCAAAATCAAAAATATAACAACGTTTCTTCATCCCAAGTTTTTCATGAGAGAACGGCGTTTGAGCACGAAATGCAGCTTGCAAGTAATTCGTTGAGCTACTTGTATTTGAAAGGAACATCACCGCTGTCCATTCAGGAACATTGACTCCTGTTGTCAACCTACGGACAGTTAAAGTGATTGTTTTTGTTTGTGAAGGATCATCCGTAATCGCTTGACGTACCTTTGAAAGATCATCTCCTGAAGTATCTAAGATATTATCACTCTTATCGTTTCGTACTACATTAACAATCTTATAGTCCATCCCAAACACTGGGTGTTCTTTTAATAGCTTTTCAAAAGCATTGGCTTCTCTAACTCCCGGCATGAGCCAAAGAGTATGACGGAGTTCATCACGATATTCTCTTGTTGAAAATGGATAATTAGTTTCACTATCAGGGTTAGTGATATTATCCAAAAAACGTCGGACATCTGCTTTATAAACTAATTCACCCTTATCATCTACTCTGAAAAATTCGCGGAAATTGAAGGACTTATTTTCATCGGTAAATTTTTCCTTATGTTTCATCTCAAAGGTATACATTAGTACCTCTGGAAGTTGCTCATAAGGGTTAGGTTGTTCAGGATTTTCCAAATCCCATTTCAGTTTAGCTTGTTGCTCCATCACATAGTCCCAAGTGTAGACTTGTTCAGGTTCGAACTGATCAAGCAGATTAAATGGTGTACCAGACAATTCTAGAATCTTGGTATGACCGTCTTTTACCAAAGATTTCATGACAGTATCACTAAGTTCAGTCTGTGTTCCCTCATGTGCTTCATCGATGATGATTAAATCCCAGTCTATATCCGAAAACAAAGGGAGATTGGCTTGAGCGCCATTATAACGTAAATACTGAATAGATGTGAAATAAATAAATGGTTTATCACCAGATTTTAGGGTAGTTAGTTTCTCTCCTTTATCAACTGATCCATACAAATACCCCGCTTCTGCCATTTCCATTTTTTTGTAGTCTTCAAACCATGAATCACGGACTACTGGTCTATGTGTCATGATTAAAACACGTTGAAAGCCTTCTTGTTTAATAAGCTCCAATGAGGTTAAAGTTTTACCAAAACGCATTTTGGCATTCCAAAGCATACGGTTTTTTTTCTTATAAGTCTTTTGTGTCTGTTTAACCGCAGCATCCTGTTCAGGACGTAGTGTAATTTTAACTTTTTCGGCTTTGTATGCAGCTTGAGTTTCACTGATAAATGATCGCCCATCTTTGACTGCTTTAATAGCTTCCTTAGCTGTCTCTAAATCAGTTTCAAACCACTCATTTCCTTCTAAATGCTTTGGATGACTAATACCTGAACGTCTCAAGACTTCATGAACTTCATGGTCATGGAACCACGATTTTGTTGATTTTTTATATGCTAGTTCAACCCATCCAAGCTCAAAAGGAAGGCCAGAAGTTGTCATATATTGTTTAATACGCTTAGGTGCAACACTACGTAAAAAATCACTATTAGGTGTCCAGTCTGCTTCAATATCGTCTGAGGCTACTGTACCTTCTCCGATTTTTTGAGCCCCTTCAAAAGCAGAAAATTTCCCACTTTCATTATTCACAGTCTGTACATAAATAAACTTACGTTCTGCAGTTGTATAACGCTCTTGAGCTTTAGGTTCTAAGAAATTCTCATACAAAGAGACCTTAATTTGATCATCAACATACTCAGTAACAAACCAAACTAAAATCATATAAACTTGCTTCAATGATTTTAATGCATTCTCTTTTGTTGCATCTTTAGGATTTAGTTTATGAGCTGAGCTATTTCCATGCCCTTTAATCTCAAAAAATGCATCTACGATGTCTTTGTTATTAATATGATGTTTGATGATTTGTAATTTATCATGAAAAGTAGAATGTGACGGTAATTCAATGAATGCACGATCAGCAAATAAAACTGCTGTATTTTCTGCAACCTTTCGAACTTTAGTCAACACACCCTCATAGTCCTTTTGAGTGTAGTTGTTTTCCGCCATATTAGCAGTTGAAAAAAGTTCTGCTGTATCTAAGTCTACTTTTAAAAAATCAAAATTTGATGCCATAATTCCTTATTCTCCTAGTGTAAACACCTTCTGAATGGCTACTTGCCCTATTTTACCAATGTTCAAATCTTCATCGAACTCTTCAAAGAGGCTTAATTGTCCCTCAGCCACTCTTTCCTCACCATCAATATTTTCACCAAAAAGTTCGGCAAAAGCAAATCGCTTTTCTTCAACAAGACTCGGGTGTCCTTTTACTCGCTTCCACTCGCTAAACATAATAAGTTCATTTGAATCAGGGTGACGCTTTGTCAAAGTATTTCCTCTTACAACATTCTTTTTGATTAGATAATGAGCAGATTTATAGATATCAGTCTTACTACTCAATCTCACGCCAAAAGAGTCTTCATACCAATCCAAATAATGTAAAAACATTCGAGAGCGAGCCACTTCAAGGTTATCTTCTAGAAACTCGATACCATATATTGAAGATAAGGCAAATAGGGACTTTGTTTTCCAATTCCTTTTATCATAATTTTTAGTCACAGCTGAAAGTTTTCTCTCTAGAATAGCTTCCAGAAAATTCCCATCCCCAGCAGACGGCTCTAGGAAAGTTTTATAGATATCCTCAGTTGCTTCCTTAATTCCTGGGGTATCTAACATTTTTTGTACCATCCACGACGGTGTAAATACCTCTCCATGTTTCTGTACCCTTTGTTTTGACTTAATTATTTTTTCATTCACTTAAAATCTCCCTTTAAAACGTTGCAATTACCATAATTATAGCATTTTCAGTATTTAATCGAAAACGGTAACTGCATTATTGCTAAACAGTAAAAATGGTCGCCAACAGTTTGTTGACAACCATTTTTCTTTCTATTTCACCTAACTTTCTTCATCTAAAATTATGATTCACACTCTTCTTTTTCTCCAATAAATCGTCCTTCGCTAATAGCATTTACCTTCGGCATTTGATATAATTTTTCTCAGAGGTATTTTTATTTATGAAGAAACAAGCTTTTAGTTCTGAACAGTATTTGAATCTACAACGCGACCATATTTTAGAGCGTATTAACCAGTTTGACGGTAAGCTCTACTTGGAGTTTGGTGGAAAGATGTTGGAAGATTTCCACGCTGCCCGTGTCCTTCCTGGTTATGAGCCTGACAATAAAATCAAGCTCCTTCAAGAGTTCAAAGATCAGGTTGAAGTGGTCATTGCCATTAATGCTAGCAATATCGAGCACTCTAAGGCTCGTGGTGACCTTGGTATTTCTTACGACCAAGAGGTCCTTCGTCTGATTGATAAATTCAACGAGCTCAATATCTATGTGGGTTCTGTTGTTATTACGCAGTATTCAGGTCAACCTGCAGCTGATGCCTTCCGTAACCAACTGGAAAAAAATGGCATCACGTCTTACATCCACTACCCTATCAAGGGCTATCCAACGGATATCAACCATATCATTTCTCCTGAAGGTATGGGAAAAAACGACTATATCAAGACTAGCCGTAACCTGATTGTCGTTACCGCACCTGGTCCTGGTTCTGGTAAATTAGCAACATGTTTGTCTAACATGTACCACGACCAAATCAATGGTATCAAATCAGGTTATGCTAAATTTGAAACATTCCCAGTTTGGAATTTGCCGCTTCATCACCCAGTTAACTTGGCCTATGAAGCTGCCACTGCCGACCTTGATGATGTCAATATGATTGACCCATTCCACTTGGAAACTTATGGCAAAACTACGGTAAACTACAACCGTGACATCGAGATTTTCCCAGTCCTCAAACGTATGCTTGAGCGCATCCTTGGTGAGTCACCTTACGCTTCACCTACGGATATGGGTGTTAACATGGTTGGTTTTGCCATTACGGATGATGAGGCAGCTAAAGAAGCCTCTAAACAAGAAATCATCCGTCGCTACTATCAAACCGTTCTTGATTTCAAAAATGAACGTGTGCCTGAGACTGCTGTCAAGAAGATTGAGTTGCTCATGAATGATCTTGGTATTACTCCTGAAGATCGCCAAGTGGTCGTTGCAGCACGCGCTAAGGCTGAAGAAACAGGTGGTTCTGCTCTTGCCCTCGAATTGCCAAATGGTCAAATCGTAACTGGTAAAAATTCTGAACTCTTTGGTCCAACTGCAGCTGCTTTGATTAATGCTATCAAGACTTCTGCAGGTATTGATAAGGATACTAAACTTATCGAGCCTGAAGTGGTTAAACCTATCCAAGGTCTGAAAATTGACCATCTGGGTAGCCGTAATCCTCGTCTACATTCCAACGAAATCCTCATCGCCTTGGCTATTACAGCTGCCAACAATGTGGATGCGGCACGTGCCATGGAGGAACTTGATAACCTTAAGGGGTCTGAAGCTCACTCAACTATAATCCTTACTGATGAAGATAAAAATGTTCTTCGTAAGCTTGGTATCAATGTCACATTCGATCCTTACTATCAATATGACAAATTGTACCGTAAGTGATAACTGACTATAAACATCAAAGACCTCAGTTTTAATAACTAGGGTCTTTTAAAAATGACTTTAGCTTGATAAAGAAAAAAGGAAAACTCTATCGAGTTCCCTTTTTGATAACTAATTTTTCGTCTCAACCCGTTCCTAATAAAAAGGGGTGGCCTAGCATTATTATGAAAAAATGAGTTAAAGGTATCAAACAGAGGGCTAAGCCACTCCCGATTCTAATCAGCCTACGATTTCTAACTTGAGAAAAGGTAAGCTAAAAAGCAAAACTATAGTAGATAGAACAGCAACAAGTGGGAGGTAACGACCTCCAAAAAGGTAGAGAAGCAATGGAGCTATCGCTATCAAATGATTTAGAAAATTGCTAGTAACCCGAACGGTTTGTCCATCCTCCACAGTAATAGTGTTGGACTTGTAACCCAATTTACCAACACTCAATCGAGCTTTTGATGATGGTAGGGAAACAGTCACTGCTTCCACACCAGAAACCGTCCCGACAAGACTAGTGTCTACTCGAATGGGACTCTTTCTAGCCACCTTACTAGCTTCTATTGTAATACTAGCCACTAAGCATCTCCTTTTCCTATCTTCTACTTATAGTATACACTTTTTCGAAAAGCTTTCACAAGATAATCGACTATTAAATCAAGGTTCCTTTACAATTTTGTGCCTTTTCAAAAAGTATTGGATATCTTGATTGCTATATCACTATCCACTTTTCCTTCAAAAAATCAATTATTTTTGACAGGAAATCCGTTATAAGATATAATGTAACAACGTCGTTTACAACTAGTTGGTAATAATGTAAATATAGAAAAAAGGTTACATGAAATCATATAAAGGAATTCTCCTACTAACCGTAAGCATTGTTCTTACGGTCTACGTCTGGTTAGCAACGGGCATGACAAACTTCGTCACTCCCGGTCTAGCTTTAACAACCTTATCATGGACTTTTATGTTGGCAACACGATCACGACTTTTAGAAAAACTCTTTAACGGAATTGAGAGAATGTACGCTATCCACAAATTTCTTGCCATCTTATCAGTTATTCTCCTTGTCTTCCACAACATCGGTATGGGGAGTCTATAGGGGTCCATCTAGCTGGTCAGCTAGGAAACCTTGGAATACATACTTTCTTGGTAAAAGTCTCAAATACGAGACTTGGCATTGGCTTCATCGGTTGGTTTACTTAGCCTATATTTTTGGTCTCTCCCATGTCTATTTGATTATAGTTTTTTTATTTCATTTTCAATCTCTTGGTCTTTCCATCTTATAGCCCTAACCCCAAACAGTTTTGATAGCAGGAGTATTTGAATTTGTATACTTGGTCAACTATTGCCTCAAAGCATGGATATGAACATTGAGTGTATTGCTATCATCCACATATTCCTCTTGCCATACCGTCTCGTAAAGTTCCGTCTTTGAAAAGGCTCTCTCAGGATTGCTAGCCAATATCCATAGAAGTTCAAAGGATTTCACTGTCAATTCCAAAGATTGGTCCCCTATGTGAACCTCATGAGTCACATGGTAGATTACTAAGTCACCAAGATCGATCCGCTCTGTCTCACTTCAACGGCTAAGGCGACGTAAGATATTATTCACTCTTAAAACCAATTCGTGCAGGCTAAACGGTTTGGCTATGAAATCATATCCCCCCAAACTTAATCCATAAATCTTATCCTGCTCGCTTGTTTTAGCAGTTGTAAAGAGAAAGGGTTGATTAGGAGCAATATATTGAACCTCACTGATAAAATCATAACCGTTCATATTGGGCATCATGATATCTGTGATGATGACGTCAATAGATTTTTTTCTGAAAAGTTCTAATCCCTCCTTGCAATCATGAGCAACTAAAACATCGTATCCCGCCTGTAAAAAATAGCGGTTTTGAATATCTATCTCATCATCAACCAGCAAAATTGTCTTTTTCATCTGACGCTCCTTTGATAAAAACAGTGTTACACATAGTCAGTATAATACTATTTATTCTAATATTTAAATGATTTGAATCTTAATCTTCTCGTTTGGTTGTCAAACCTAAAAGTCCAACAAGACCTGCCAAGGCTAGACCAAACATACCAAGGCCAGCTGTAGCCGTTTGAGCTTTCCCAGTATTTGGTAGTATAGGTTGCCCATCATTTTTCTTAGTCTTAGCCATGGAATTATCTGTGGAATCAGCCATTCTCATCTCTGAAACATGGGCCTCTTTCGTCATATATTTAATTTTGTTCATTGAGTCTGACGTAGAAGAAGACATAGATATCTGATCTCCTTGAGGAGTTCTGGACATCATTTCTGATCCATGAAGTCGAATCGTTACTTGATGAGTAGCAACTAGATTGCTCAAGTCTGGTTTGCCATCTTTAGAACCATACACTTTGACAGTAGCTTGGTAAGTGTGAGTGCCATTGGCACGAAGTTGGTCTAGAAGGGCTTGTCCTTCTTTGCCTGTCGTGTTACCATTCAAATCTACTTCTTAGAAATATTGGCCTTTAGCCAAGCCTTTTGGAGGTGTTGATTGTATCTTTAGGTAAGTGGGGTTGGAATAAATATAAAACACATAAGGAATTAAAGGCAGAAGAAAAAACGAAATAGAAACTATTAAGGAAACAAGTGCAAAGGATTATGCTGAAAATCTATTGAATGAAGCAGATAAAGATGATGAAATTGTCGATATTATCATTGATGAAGATGGTTCAATCATTACAGTTGATTTTAGTTAATCTAGTTAAAAAGCAACAACCACATAATATAGGTTGTTGCTTTTTTTAGTATATGTGATTTTCCAAAAGATGAATTTGAAGAATATTGTCGAGTTGGACTAATCTATACCCTTCATTAGTCTTTATTGATATTTCCTTACGAGACAGTTCTCTCACTTCACCAAATAAAGTAATTTTCCTATCACGATGTTTGATAGTGAACTGCCCTTTAAGTTGGTTGGCATAGAGTTGAGAAAGTAATAAGAGTTTCTGAGGTTTACTTAAGTCTGTTGAAAAGTCAACACGATATTTAGCAGCATGTAATGATGAGGTATGTTCGGACAGAAAGAACCCCATCCACTTTTGCATCCCTGGATCCTGGTATTCTCTTGCTGCTTGAAATGGTAAATAGGAACGATCAATCATTTTAAACCATCCAATCCTCCAGCAGAATGTCCTCCGATGAGCCTACTTCTGGCAATACTTCTCGATGCACCGTCAAGTGCATTAGCTTTTAGTAGAGAGGTAAAGCCAAATTGGTCTCTGATAGAATCTATTGCTGTCTGGAGCCTTTCTTCTTTTTCAATTTGTTCGACATCATCGAACAGTGAGATTAAACCAAAAGATTCATCTACAAAACCAGAATAATTAACCGCTACACTTCGGATTGCTCCTGAAGTGTATTTATTATGGAATAACTTCAACACATAGTTTGTCAGCATGTTAGTGTTATTCGTTGGTTCAATTTTCATTTGAGTATTGATAGAGCGTTTGTTTTCTTGCTTAGAGTAGCCAAGGTGTATAGAAACAACAGTCGCTTTTTTGCCTATCTTTCTCAGTCGGATAGCAACTTGTTCGGCCATCTCTCTAAGGACAATTTCAATATCTCGTTGTCTGAAATAGTCTCTAGGAAGAACCTGGGAGTTGCCTAGACCTTTTGATTTTGGTTTATAGGGTTTGTGAACGTTACTTTCATCAATACCATTAGCATGAAACCATAATCGAAGACCAGCTACTCCTAATTCTTTCTTCAAGATATCTGGGTTAGCATTTGCTAAGTCTTTGATTGAGTGGATACCTAACGTGTTGAAGCGTTTCTCCATTCTTTTACCAATACCCCAGAAATCTGTCATGTTTGGAATAGACCATACCTTATTCTCCACATCCTCATAGGACCAGTTAGCTCTCATAGTTGGAGTTTTCTTTGCTTCATTATCAAGGGCAAGTTTAGCAAGTAAGGGGTTAGCGTTGGACATACCAACGGTTGAATAGATGCCAGTTTGTCTCCAAATGTCTCTCTGAATCTTCGCAGAAATAAGGTCGAGTTTTTGTTTTCGAGACAACTGCTTATCTGGAACGAAGTAATTAAGAGAACTAGATAGGTCAATAAAACCTTCATCTATAGAATAAGGGTAAATATCATTTGGGCTACCATAGTTTTGAAAAATGCCTTGGATTTCCATATTAACTGAGACGTATTTGTCCATTCTGGGAGGAACGATGAAAGTCACTTTTGCCCAGTCTTCAATGAATCGCACGTATTCTGGATCTGTTCTCAGTCCTTGTCTCTTGGCATTGTAATACGAGAACTTTCTTGTTTGAACATCAAAAGGGAGGCCGTAAGCTCTTCCTACGTTTGATTTTCCAAACACTTTCTTAAATATTGGTGAAGAAGCAAGGATAAGTCCTGCAGAGTTATCGGCTCTACTCATAACACATAGAGAAGTTTTTAGAGGATGTAGTCCTCTTTCAACACATTCGACGCTAGCATAAAAAGACTTCATATCGATAAAAGCGATATCACTTCTTGGTTCTCTTGAATAATCAAAATATCCCATGTGCCACCTCTTTTTGTTAGTTTATAAGCTAACAAAAAGTATAGACTATTTTGGTGAAGTTATCAAGTGTTACCAATAGTCTCCGAGAGTAAAAAACACCAATAGCAGTAATTGGCGTTTTCAGTATTCTTCTGACTTTTTTAAAGGAGTTTCAAGTTATTGGAAGGCCATCGAAAGCACTTAAATAGTCATTTCTTTTTTTGGCATCTTCTGCAGTTTTATAGACTTCAACACACCCACCTGCATCCATACCTTTTGCTACTAAATCAGCACCAGCAACTGGATTAGTCACTTCATTGTCAGCGAAATAAACTGCTGCTGTATAACTTCCTTGCTTATTTAAGTCTTGGTTTGGATCATTATTTTCTGTGGCTGACTGAACATCAGTAATCGTAACAATTTCCTTAAGACGACTTTCCACAAATGTATTGGAAGGATTTGTAATTTGTTTTAACTGCTTAACACTTGTTGAATACTTCTGGTTTTTATCTTTTAGATTTTTTATCTCTGTCGAGTAGTTAATTGGTTTTTTTAGTGATTTAACTTGTTTATTGATGTCGCTTGTTTTTTTTGATTTTAGGAATTACTTGCTTCTTCTTTTCGGCAGTTGAGACTTCATTTTTTAGTTCAACCGTCAGATTTTCGTCTAAAGGTTTATCTTTGCTACTAAGTAGTTTCTTAGATGCATTTATTGTTTCCTCTAAGCTACGGTTTTCTTTTTGAATTTTGGTTGTCACTTCATTAAATGACTTTACTGCTTTTTGATGTGGTGAAATTACAAGTTGATAGTACCACTATACCAAAACAGAGTAGTACGATAAGAGAAAGTATGATACTTTTCTTTGTATCAATTTTTTTCATAAAAGAAGATTCTTTCATAGTCTATATATTTATATAATTTTCCGAAAATTCTATCTTTTTTGATTGCGATTCACTATTTTTTGTGTATAATTATAACATATAGGAGGAAATTTATGAAAAACATTGAAGATAGTATTACCACTGCCCCTAGAACAGGGGTACTTGCAGATTTTTTTGAAAAAACTGCATTAGGCGAGTTGGGAGAGCCAAACAATACTTATTTAGGTGATATTAATTTATTTAAAAATGACGAAAAAATGTCATCTTTTTATTTAAATCATAGAAAATTGCAAGGACAATTTGACAAGCATTTCTACTCAAGTATTCCCTTTATATTAGAAGAAGAATGTCGCGTTGGCTCAGCATTAAAAGATTACTTAGAAAAAAGAGATAGTATATAGTATTTATATGTTCTCGAAGCCGCTGAAGGAACAATGGCTAGAACAATTGGAAATTTGAGCAATGGTAAGATAAAAACTTTATCTTGTAGCCCAACAAAAGCTAATCAGGATAATTTTTTAGATATGGTAAGCCACTACATTCCAAATTTATCCTATCCCCTTACAATAAAATAACCAACTCAAATATCAGAGAATTATTTCCTAATTTCAATGGTTTTGACGTCATAATAGAAGATACAACATTTCAGATGTACAGTCCAGATAGAGCTAAACAAATAAAATTTACAAAAGAAAAGCTGAAAAAAGATGGTATAATTGGTTTTATTGAGAAATTTTCCAATAAAGATATTACGGAATTTCTAAAACGAGAACATATCAAAGACTCACTTTTTAAAAATAGATTTTTCTCACAAAAAGACATTCAATTGAAAAAAGACAATGTATTAACAGATATGAATAATGGTCTTGTTACATTGACACATTTAAAAACATTTTAGCTGACTTCTTTAAATATGCTGTTATAAACTGGAATTCTGGAAATTTCTATACAGTCTACGCATCTAATAGCAAAAATAATCTTTTAAGCTTTTTATCTAATATGACACCAGCATTAACTCCTAATCAGTTTGTACATACCGATCTTCCAGTTGCATTGCTGAACTTAAATAAAAACGAAATAAAATACAGAGTAATAAAGGAAAAATAATATGTCACTATCTACTTGGATATCATACACTATCGCTTGCATTCTACTTATTTCCCCTCCTGGACCAACAGTAACTTATCTTATAACTACTAGTATGACTCATGGGAAAAAAACTGCTTATGAAATTGTTTGGGGAAGTTTCTGGGGAGGACTTGTTTGTCTAATCCTCTCGTTTATTGGGATTGGAGCTATACTCAAAACTTCAGGAACCTTGTATGCAATTTTACGTCTACTTGGGATCGCTTATCTTATCTATTTAGGAATCAAAAGTTTTCTTGATGCTAATAAGGTAAAAGATAAAACTGAAAAAATGGTACCTCCTGAAAAAGGAGAAGCCTTTAAAAATGGATTTTTATTGATATTTTTAAATCCTAAAAATATTATTTTCTTTGCTTCATTTTTACCTCAATTCATTAATCACAACTCTCCGTTTTTATTACAAACTACAATATTAAGTTTGACATATCTAATTGTTGGTTTAATCAACGATTATTTATATAGTTTTTTTGCTTCAAATATTGGAAACGTACTTGGAAAACATTCTGAAAAGTGGATTGCCTACATCGGTGGTGTAGCTATGATACTATCAGCTATAATCGTTGTATTTCAAAATTTTTAGTAAAATTTTGAAGGAATTATCTTAGGAATTAAGAAATTCTCCGAATTATTCATAAATCACTTTTCTACTTCATTAACTTTACTCTAATACCTAAAACTCAACCTCAAATAAATATGACAGGAAAAATTATTTTTAACACATAAACAAAAAAACACTCTAAAAATGGCTCTATAATTTCTGTAGTGGGTGAAACCACTGTAGAGATTATAGAGCTTTTTAAGTGTACACAAAAAGTCCCATAAGAACTATAATGAAAAGCGACGAAACTACCATTAGGAAGAACTTATGAGACTTATTAAGAATACCACAGAACTAATCGGAATTAAAGACCCAAATATCATTATTTCACTTGTTTTTGAAACTGACACTCATATCTAGATTCAAGCAAAACTCGATTACCCTGCACCATCATGTCCTCATTAACACATCCACCTGCATCCGTACCTTTTGCTACTAAATCAGCACCAGCAACTGGGTTAGTCACTTCGTTGTCAGCGAAATAAACTGCTGCTGTATAACTTCCTTGAAGGAAAACGACTTCTGCTTGATAATAAATAAAATTCTTCTGATTCGCTTCTTCAATGAGGCCTACTTTTCTCAAGGTTAACATTTGATTTATACTATCATCAAATTCGGAAAGAAATGCTATCTTGGTGAGCATACCTATATCCTTTTTTGAAAAAGATTCTACACTCTTCATAGACTACTGTCAAGACTATTTCGAAAGAAGTCTAGATAGAAGCACGAACTTGTCCGATAGCCAGTGAACCGTCCTGTTTAAAGTACATCCACTGGTCATCACCTACTTGGAGGTAGCGACCGTTAGCGAGAATACCTGATTCTGGCTCATAGTAATATTTAATGCCATTTTTTCGATACTTTCCCTCTTAGATTGGCTACCATCTTCCTTGAAGTAATAGAGGTAACCATCAATGCATTGACATCCAGGGTGACAAGCCTACTGAAAAAAGAGACTTAGAACTGAGGTCCCCCACCCATCATGGCACTAGAGAAACCCAAGGAACCCATGGATCCCCCAAAGATATTTGCATTTTTCAAATCCACAAATGGTAGAACCAAGCGATTTCCTAAACAATAAATAAAGAGGAAAAAGATGGTCCATAACACACATTTGGTGATTATCGATTGACTAATTTTTTTACTGTTACTCCTATTTCCTGCCCTATAGACAGGCTGATGTTATTTCGTTAGAAATGAGACATAAACTAAATTGCAGCCCACTTATCCAAATAATGGATTACAGACTCTTCTTACGCATCTGGCGAATGGTCTCAGCCATCTCCTTCCAACGATCTCTTGAGTAGGTTTGCTGATTATGTTTGGTTGACTTGAGGTCCTCAAATCCTAAGATTGGTTTGTTTTCAAACCTAAAGGCATCAAGAATTTCCACTACTTTTCTACCTGGATTAATATCCAAAAGCAAGTCACTAGTACGCACCAATTCCAAATCTAGCCCATCTAAACCTGCAATGGCTGAGTAAACTGTCACATTTGGATAGGTAATCAATTGGGCCAATTTATCCGTCACATGCTGGCGAGAGGCAATTTTAAACTGCACCTTAGGAAGAGCCGAGATAAGATCCGTCAAATGAGGGATTTCTGAAATGTTGGTGTAGACCAAACAAGTAAATGGACGGCCCTTAGGATAAATCATGTCCTCTGAAAGTGGCAGTAAGGAGGCATTTTCAGCTACTCCTGACCAATCCATTTGGGCATAGAACCACCAAACCTCACGGTAAGCTTGGCAAGCCAAAGGTAACCAGGGCTTACGGTGTGAAGTATAGTGTAAAACCTTAGGATAGTCTTGACCATTTGGCAAATGGTAACCAGATAGACTAGACTTGGTCACAGCGTAGTTGTTGTCAAAAGACAACGTCAACCAGTTGTTACAAAAAACCATATTAAGAATTGACTGCTCCGCAAATGGTACCTTATCATGCCATTCGCTAGTCATGTCAATTAAGTGACGTCTCATGTTGTACTGCTTCCAATAAGCCGTATCAATCACCATGAAGCCTGCATCAAACATTGCCTGATGATCCTGACCTTGAACAGCATAGTCACGTACAGCAGCCAAAGGACGGCCTTGCAAATCAAGGGTAAAGAGGTCTTCCAGAGAACCGGTAACCACCATGTCACTGTCCAAATAAAGAGCTCGTTCCTCAGACACAAAGTCCGCCACAAAATAGCGAAGATAGCTTGCATAGTTGCTATTAGTCTTGAATTGCTTGATATGACTACTATCCACACGACAGTTAATCACTTCACTACCAAAGGCAGCCAAATGACGGTTTAGTCCTCTAAACCACTCTTGAGAGAAATCATCGTTAATCAAGTAAAAACGAATGTT